>Ga0136846_1213333_pt1 | contig 34229 bp, 27 predicted proteins | sample HopSoiMetagenom2_FD_96841 | JGI IMG/M metagenome (GOLD analysis project Ga0136846, IMG submission 96841) | Grasslands soil microbial communities from Hopland, California, USA - 2 Assembly 2016 (version 4) | ecosystem: Environmental > Terrestrial > Soil > Grasslands | place: USA: Hopland...
GGGCAGAAGATCGTGAGCATGCGCGGTCGGACGAAGGACTCGGACCGTGATTACGTCGACCGGCGGCCGCAGCCATGGCCACAGATCCCGCTCGTCGTGCTCGTGGACAGCGGCAGCGCGAGCGCGTCGGAGATCGTTGCGGGGGCGCTCCAGGATCACGATCGGGCGTTGATCGTGGGAACGACGTCGTACGGGAAGGGAAGCGCGCAGAGCCTCTTTCCCGTGACGGACAGCAGCGCGCTCAAGCTCACGACGGCGCTCTGGTACACGCCGTCTGGAAGAAGCATCAACAGGGCACATCAAAACGCCGCCGACGACGACGACCAGGATGCGCTCCGCTCCCTGGGCGCCGAGTCGCCGCGTCCGCGATTCAAGACCGACGCGGGTCGAACGGTGCTCGGTGGGGGCGGCATCACACCCGACGTGACGGTGGCCGACTCCGCCGCGGATACGCAGGCGGCCAGTCTACAGGCCGCGCTCGGGAAGCATGTCGCCGACTTTCGCGACGTCCTCACTAACTACGCGCTCGCGCTCAAGGGCCAGAAGCGCATCACCAGTCCGAGCTTTACCGTGACGCCGGCGATGCGCTCCGAGCTGTACGAGCGTCTGAGACAGCGCGGCGTGACCCTGCCGCGGACGCTGTACGACGCGGACAGCTCCGTCGTCGATCGGCTCATTGCTGGCCAGGTCACTCGCTACGTGTTCGGTCCCGACGCGGAGTACGAGCGGCTTCTGCACCGCGACCCCGACGTCGCCACCGCGTTAGGCATGCTCACCCGGTCGCACACCCAGCAGGAGTTGCTGCGGGCGGCGAAGCGTTAGGCGCTGACGCGCGTCACCGATCGATGACGCGCGTTCCCGGCGGCGGCGTGAAGGTGAACGCCGCGCGGTCGACGGCCACGTTGGGCTCGAGCGAGGTGATGCGGACGCGGCGCGTCACACCCGTCGACTCGACAACCTCGAATTGGCGCACAAAGCCGTCGTCGTCGTCGACCCAGATCGTCGCCCTCTCGAAGAGCCGCTGGTCGCTGCTCTTCGGCACGAGCGTCAGCGCGTGCGCGGCATGGCCGGAGACGGTCGCGGTACCCGCGGCGGCGACGTCGTAGCGCGAGCGAGGATCGGTGAGAAACTCACCAGCGATGTCGAAGGGGAGATTGGCCTCCGCGGCCGAGCGCTTCACGACCTGGCCGGGCGCGCTGCTTGGCAGGTACACCCAGACCGACGCGCCGTCGGCGACGATGCGATCGCCGGCGGGGTCCGTGAATCGGATCGAAAGACGCTTCGGGCGCTGCTGCTGAAATTCTCCGCGCGCGGTCGCGCTCGATCCGGTGAGTGAGTTCGAAACTGTCTGCTCGAAGGTCGCGCGCGCCGTCTTCACCTTCGCCCACGCCGCAATGGCACGATCCAGAACCTGGTCACTCGATTGGGCGTGGACCGCGGGTATGGCGGCGGCGAGCATGAACAACGACAGGCCGATGCGGCGCAGCGACATGGAAGCGTCTCGGAGGTGAATTGACACCCGCACTCTACCCCACCGTAACCGGCGCCGTTCCCGCGGAACGGGCGGATGCGAGCGTCGCCACCGATCGGCCGATGGCGCTGGCGATTGCGCGCAGCTCCTCCACGAGGCTCTTGAACTGCTCCGGGTAGAGAGACTGGGCGCCGTCGGACAGCGCCCGCTCGGGATTGGGGTGAACCTCGACTATGATCCCGTCGGCGCCCGCGGCGACAGCCGCCCGCGCCATCGGCGTGACCTTGTCGCGGAGACCCGTACCGTGGCTGGGATCGGCCACCATCGGCAGGTGCGACAGCTTCTGCACGAGTGGGATCGCGGTAAGATCGAACAGGTTGCGCGTCATCGTGTCGAAGCTGCGGATGCCGCGCTCGCACAGGATCACCTGGTCATTGCCTTCCGCGAGGATGTACTCCGCGCTCATGAGCAGATCGGTAATCGTCGCCGCCATGCCGCGCTTGAGGAGAACCGGCTTGCCGGCACGTCCCGCCGCGCGCAACAGAGAGTAATTCTGCATGTTCCGCGCGCCGATCTGAATGCAATCCGCCACCTCGGCGACGCGATGAACGCCGTCCTCGTCGAGAGCCTCGGTCACGATCGCCAGCCCTGTCTCCTGTCGCGCGACCGCGAGCAGCTCGAGCCCCCGCTTGCCAAGGCCCTGGAACGAGTACGGCGAGCTGCGCGGCTTGAACGCGCCGCCGCGGAGCGCGGTGGCACCTGCCGCGCGCACTTGTCTCGCGGCCGTGACGATCTGATCCTCCGACTCCACCGAGCACGGACCGGCGATGATTTGAATTTGCTCACCACCGAAGACCACGCCCGGCGCGATGCGGACGAGCGTGTTCTCCTGTTTCCACTCGCGCGAGACTTGTTTGTAGGGCTTGGAGACGTGAATGACCTCGGCTACACCGGGCAGCGCCTCGATGCGCGATCCGTCGACGCGGCCGTCGTTGCCGACGAGACCGACCGTCGTGCGCTGAAGGCCGGGCATCGGACGAGCCTGATAGCCCATCTCTTCTATGACCTGAACCACGCGCTCGATCTGATCGGCGCTCGCGTGGTTGTCCATGACTACGAGCATAGGTACTTGGTGTTAGGTGCTAGGTGCCAGTGAGGTCGATTGACCAGCCGTCTCTCGCGAGCGTTACCGGCCCGGAAAATTTCTCTCCGACCAGCGCGCGGATGTCGACGCGCTCGACCGGCGGGTAGAAATGCGTCAGCACCACATGCCGCGGGTTGGCGCGCGCGGCGAGCGCGCCGCACTGTTCCGGCGTGAGATGCTCCTTGATTGCCATCGATGACGGGAGCGAGCACTCACAGACCAACAGATCGCATTCCCGTGCCCAGTCGCCGAGGGCGTCGTCGGGACCGGTGTCGCCGGTGTAGACGACGCGCCGATTCCCGCGCTCAATGGAATATGCCACGCTCTCTGCCGTGTGGGGAACCTTCTGCGCCGAGAGCCGCACGGTCTCCGAGAGCTCGACCGCCTCACCAGGGGCGATCTCGCGAAGCTTGATCGGAAAGCCCGGGTCGCGCAGCCAGTCACCGTATGCCGCCGCGAGTCGCTCGAGCAGCGACGCCGTGCCGGAGGGTCCGATCAGCTCGAGTGGGGCGGACCGAGGCGGCAGCTGGCCGTACTTCCACGCGAAGACGAGCGTCGGGAGATCGCCGTGGTGGTCGATGTGAAAATGCGTGAGCGCGACGTGCGTAATGCTCGACCAAGCGACGCCGAGCTCGGCGAGTCGTCGGGTGATACCACTGCCGCAATCCAGCAGGAGCCGCACATCGTCCGCCTCGTAGAGATAGCCGGCGCAGCTTCGCTCGCCGCTCAGCGCGACGGTGCCGGTGCCGAGCGTGGTGAAGCGCGCGCCGGTCACGCCGGTGCGGCCACGGTGTCCGCGCTCTTCCGCGCGCTCACCGCGGCCATGCCGTCGATGGCGGCGGGCATGTCGTCGATGATCGCGCCGCGCATACGGACGCTCACGATCGAGGAGACGCCGGGCTCCTGCATCGTCACGCCGTACACCGCGTCCGCGGCTTCCGTCGTGGTACGCGGGTTGTGCGTGATGACGATGAATTGCGTCCGCGACTTGAACTGATTCAGCATGCGCACGAAGCGACCGACGTTCGCGTCGTCGAGCGGCGCGTCCACCTCGTCGAGCAGGCAGAACGGGCTCGGCTTCGTGAGGAAGATGCCGAAGAGGAGTGAGAGCGCGACCAGCGCCCGCTCGCCGCTCGAGAGCAGGTGAATGCGCTGGGTGCGCTTGCCGCGCGGGGACGCGTGAATCTCGATGTCGCAGTCGAGCGGCGTCTCCGGATTCTCCAGCCGAATGTCACATTCGCCGCCACCGAAGAGCGAGAGGAAGATCTGTCGAAAGTTCTCGCGGACCTGCGTGAAAGTTTCGAGGAACAGATCGCGCGCGGTCGCGTCGATCTCGCGAATGGCTTGTTGGAGCGACGTTTTCGCGTCGGCGAGATCGGTGCGTTGCGTCGTGAGAAAGTCGAGGCGCTTCGCGTTCTCCTCGTGCTCTTCGATGGCGAGCACGTTGACAAGGCCGAGGGCCTCGAGCTGCTGACGAAGCATCTCGGTCTCTTCGCGGAGCGCCGCGTCGTCGAGCTCCACGGGTGCCAGGCCAGCGAGCATCTCATCAAGCGGCCGACGCCATTCGGCTTCGAGCCGCTCGCGGATCGCCGTGCGACGTCCCGACAGCTCCGTGAATCGCATCTCGGCGCGATGGAGCTCGTCATTCATCGCGCCAGCACGGTGCCGGATCTCGTCGAGCGCGTGCTCGGCGGCGGTGAGTGCTTCGTCCGCCGCTCGAACGCCGCGTTCGGCAGCGGTCAGTCTCGCCTCGCCATCGGCGAGCGTGGCGTCACGCGTCTCGAGATCGAGCTTCCAGTTCGCCATCTGCTCGGCGAGCACGCTGTCGGCCTGAGAGAGATCGGTAAGCTCGGCGCGAAGCGCGCCCAAGCGCGCCGATGCCGACTCCAGCTCCTGTGCGAGCCGATGCTCGCGGTCGCGCGCCATCTGGAGACGTGCCAGAACCTGCGCCTCCTCGACCTGGGCGCGTGTTCGCAGCTCGCGCGCGTCCTCCTGCGCGCGCTCGGCCGAGGCCAGCCTCGTGCGCGCGTCGGCGATGACTGCGCCACCCGACTCCAGCCGCTCGCGCAGCGCCGCCGTCTCTGCGTCGAAGCTGCCTAACCGTTCCTCGAGCTCGTCGCGACGCGAGCGCAGCCGCCCCGCGAGTGCGTCCGCCTCGGTCAGCTCACGCTCCGCTCGCTGGAATCGGCGCTCGAGCTCCGCGTGATGATCGGCCGCATGACGCATCTCCTGGCGCGCACCGGACATTCCCTCCGTGGCTTCCACCAATCGCTGCTCGGCGGCCTGCGCGGCGACGCGCGCTGCGTCGGCAGCAGCGCTCGCCTGCTGTCGTGCGACCTCGCTGGCCGAGAGCTCCGCGCGCAATGCATAGAGCTCGGCGCGACGGCGCAGCGGGCCGGGACCACCGCCTTGACCCGGCAGCCAGACCGCGCCGCGCGCATCGATGAACGCGCCGCCGCCCTCGATCGTCTCGACGCCGCCGAGGAGCGCGCGCACCCAGTCGCGCGCGGCGGGAGCCGCGTCGACGATGTGCGACAGCGAGCCACCGCTGTCCCTCTCCGGCGCCGGAGCGGCATCGAGAGGCAGCAGCAGCAGTGCTCCGGGGTTGGTCTCGGAGTGCCACGCGCGAACGGCGTCCGCCGCGGCGGTGTCACGTACGAGGACGGCGTGCAGCGTCGCCCCCAGGAATCGCTCGACGAGCAGCGCGGACGCCTGGTCCGCGGTTATGAAGTCGCTCAACGGCCCAATGACTGCGCCATCGCCAAAACGGTCGCGCTCCCTGAGAAGCCGTGCCGCTGCGGGCGCGAGGCCGACGCGCTCGCGCTCGAGACCCTCCAGCGCGCTGACGCGCCCCTGCAGGGCAACGTACGCCTCGTCGGCTCGGAAGAGCTCAGCCCGTGCCGCGGCTTCGCGCTCGCGTGCCTCACGATCATTGGCGCGTGCGGTCTCGAGGTCGGTGTTGGCAACGGCGAAACGCGCCACGGCGTCGACCGCTACCGTCGCCGCGTCGTCGCGCTCGCGTCTTGCGAGTGAAAGCGTATCGGCGAGCTGCGAGCGCTCCAGGTCCAGTGCGTCCGCGCGCTGCACGATTTCATCCAGCTCGCGCCGCGCACGCTCGCGTTCATGTTCCACGCGATGCAGTCGGTCCTGACTCTCCCGCTGCTGCCGGTCCGCATGCTCGAGCGCGTCGCGGGCGTTCGCGACGTCGGCGCGTGCTGTCTCCTCGGTCTGTTGCCGGGCCTCGAGATCGCGCCGAGCCTCGACGAGCGCGTCGTCTTGCCGCTGCCGCTCGGCGGCCGCCTGCTCGCGGTCGTCAGCGATGCGCTGACCATAGGCATGGCCCTCACTCGCTTCCGCCTCGGCGCGCTGGCGCCGCGCGACGGCATTGCGCTGCCGCTCCTCGGCGACAGCCATCTCGGAGCGGAGCTGCAGCACCTGCTCTCGCTGAACGTTCACGAGTCGGAGCAGCTCGGCGCGGCTGGCCTCCGCTGACGTGCGCTGGTCGTGGGCCTGGTCACGCGCCTGCTCTGCCTCGGCGACACCGGTTTCCACGTTAGGCAGCGTCTCGCGAAGCGATGCGACGTGCCCCTCCAGCTGCTCGAGCTCCTCGCGCCACGCCGCCATCTCTCGTGCGGCGAGGTTCAGCTCCACGACGAACCGTCGCTGCGTGAGCTCGGCGTGACGTTCGGCGCGCTTGCGTTGCCGGGCGAGTGAGCGGACCTGCGTCTGCACTTCGCCGATGAGATCATCGAGTCGCTGCAGATCGACCGTCGTCTCCTCGAGGCGGCGCTCCGTGGTGCGGCGCCGATCGCGGTAAAGGCCAACGCCGGCCGCCTCCTCGAACAGCTCCCGGCGGTCGTCCGGGCGGTCGGAGAGGAGTGCGTCGATCATCTTTGCCTCGATGACGACGCCCGTATCCGCGCCGAGGCCAGTGCCGCGCAGCATGTCCGCGATGTCCCGCAGTCGAGCCGGCGCGCGGTTTATGAAATACTCACTCTCGCCGGAGCGCGAGAGCCGCCGCGTGATGACGACCTCGCGGAACGGCACGGGCAGCGACCCGTCCTCGTTCTCGAAGTGGAGAGAGACCTCGGCGAGATTCACGGGCCGCCGCGCCGAGGATCCCTGGAAGATGACCTCTTCCATCTTGGAGCCGCGGAGCAGGCGCGCCCGCTGCTCGCCCAATACCCAGCGCACAGCGTCGGAGACGTTGGACTTGCCGCAGCCGTTGGGCCCGACGATCGCCGTGACTCCCGGCTCGAAGACGAGATTCGTGGAGTCCGCGAACGACTTGAAGCCGTGGAGCTCGAGCTTGGTGAGCCGCACTAGTACACTCTCCCGATACGGTAAACGAGCACGGGGCGAAGCCCCGACGTGCGAATGGCGTCGAGGTATAGCGATGCCTGCGCCGGGGACTCGAACGCGCCGGCGTAGAGACGCGCCGAGCCGTTAGGCTGGCGCAACGCGTACACCGGCAGCGCGCGATCGTTGAAATACTTCAGGAGCCCCGGGACGGCGGCCGCGCCGACGGAGTCGACGAGGAAGGCGAATGGGGCGCGAACGATGTTGTTGGAGTCCGCGCGTGACAGTCCCTGCGCGCTCAGCGCCGCGAGGAGGGAATCGGCCTCGGCGTGGGTAGCGTACGAGCCGACGAGCGCTGCGTACCACGTCTCGCCCTGGATCCGCACGGGAACGAAGGTCGGTGTCGGCAGACCCTTTGCCTGACTCTGGAGCCAGGACTCCGCGCCACTCCTCGTGTTGAAGCGAGCGATGACGACCGCATAAGGCGCGACCGCCGCGGAATCGGCGAGGTTTGCGGGAGTGAGAAGCTCGGCCCCGCCAGCGGCGGAATCCTTGCCTAACGAATCGAGCGATGGCACCGAGCCCGCTACGGTCGTGCCGCCTCGCTGCCGGCGGAGCCAGAGTGGATCGTTCCCGCGCGCGAACGGCCGTGAGGCGAACCAGATGCCGAGCACGACGAGAAAGAGGGTGAGCCCGATTCCGAGCACGGCGCCCCGCGACGCCGCGATGCGACGCCACCGTCCGCCGCGCGATGGCGCTGATGGCGATGATGGTGGCTCCGGTGCCGCTTCTGCCTCAGTGACCGCCGCGATTGGCACGTCAGCGGGACGTTCGGGCTGCGCCGCAATGCGACCGAGCAGCTTGCCGCCCTCAACGCCGGCCGCCTCAGCGGCATCGACCAACACGGCGCCATCAGAAAGGCCGACGACATCAGCGACGTGCGCGGCGCTCGCCGGTGCGGCGACGACGAGCAGTGCGCCCGTCTCCTTGAATCCCGCGGCGAGACGCTTCCACCGCGAGTTGGTGAAGATGTCCTCGTAGGCTGGGACTTCCGAGCCGCTCGGCAACACGTACAGGTCGCCGTATTGCGGCACCGCGTGCGCGATCTTGTTCAGCGAAACGCCATACACGAAGCTGTCGGCGAGGCCGTGCGGATCGCCACCGTTGAGAAGTTGCTGAATCGGTTCGGCGTCGCCGAGGAGGTCCCCGAGCGCGACGCGCCGGTGGCGGGCCTGGGCGCGCGCGACGCCGAGCGCGGCGAGCGCGGTGCGCCGCGGCTCATCCCCGAGGACGAGCACGAGATTGGCCGTGTCGAGGCCGGCGCCGACGCGCATGCCGTCGTCGACGAGCGCCTCGTCCGCCGTGGTCCCGGAGGATGAATCCGGCGCATCCATCGGCATCGTCACGGCGCGGCCTCGTACACCCAGTAGTTCTGCTTGGAGTCGCGGCCGACGCGCTCGGCTTCATCCTTGGTTGGATATGGCCCGAGCACGACGCGGTAGATCGTCTGTCCCTCACGGGGCGTTGCCTGGACTCGCGCTGTCTCGTTATGCACGCGGATCGTGCCGGCGAGCTCGCGCGCTTTCTGCTCGTTGAGCAGCGCCGCGAACGAGACGACCCATCCCTTCGCAGCGACCGGTGTGGGCGTCGTGTCCCTGGGGGGAGGCGGGGCGGCGGTCACGGCGCTCGAGTCAGGGGTCGCGCGCGCAGCGCTATCAGCGCTGTCGGCTCCAGGGAAGCGGACCGGCTGATCCAGCTCGGCAGCGCGCGGACGGAAGCCGCTCCACGCGAAGCTGTACCAGTAGTCCGCCGCACCCTGCGCGATCCGCCGCTTCTCCTCCAGCTTCGTTCCGTCGATGAGCGAAACGTCCTTGCCCTGCGCGAGCACGATCTCACCGTCCGGCGCGACGAAAGGGAGATCGTCGCGCCATGCGGTCTGCACGCCACCGATGAGATGATCCGTGCCGACGTCTACCACCCACGCGGAATCGTGCGCGGCGGCGTGGACGAGGAGATACCGACCGAGTGGGTCGATGCGAAGATCTTCGGCAAGACCCGGCAGATCGATGTGCTCACTCACCTTCTCGCGATAGCGATCGATGACGTCGACCTGCTTCGACGAATCGGCGAGAGCAAACAGCCGATCGCCGCTCGGCGTCGCGACGACGGCGCGCGCATGTCCGTCGAGCTCGATGACGTTTAGCGGTTGTAGATCACGGGTCCGCACACCCACGAGACTGTTCTCGACCGTGAAGTACAGTCGGTCGCCGGCTTGCGCCCAGCCCGCGTGCGCGGCGCCGGGAACCTCGGCCGAATCGAGAATCTTCGTATCAGGTGGGCGCATCCGCCACACCATCGCGGAGCGCTCCTTCATGCCGATGAGCAGGAGCGAGCCATCGACCAGCGGCAGCGCCGCGCGCGCCGGGCGTGGCGGCTTGAACGTCCAGTCGCCGCTCGGGGTCGAGCGGAGGAGTGTCCCGTCTTTCGTCAGACCGTAGATCGTGGCGCCGTCGACGGACGTGACACCCGTTAGGCGCGTGCGTGTCGCGATGGAAACGTTGTCGAGCCTGAAGTCGACGCGGGCCGGAACTCCCTTCGCGTCGACGAATGACAGCATCCCAGCCTCTTCGTCGAACGCCAGCACGCGGTCGACGGAGGGTGCCGGGTCAGTCGCGCTCCAGACCACGGAATCGAGCCGCGGGTACGCGAGCACGCGCAGCGTACCCCCGGCACGCGGAATCCGCATGACCAGGAGATCGGGTCCGCGAGAGGTGGGAGCGGTCTGGGACTCGTGCGCGGCGGGAGCGCGGTCGGCCTGACCACATGCAGCGAGCACGAGCGCTAACGCGATAAGCGGGCGCACGGACAGAACTTAGTGAGGGGCCTACTTCTCAGGTAGGGGACCGTCTGCAGTGGTTCTAGGTGCTAGGTGTTAGGTGCTAGTGACTTTGTGATCTCTAGCACCTAGCACCTACCACCTAGCACCTATCTCTAGAATGACGGCCACAGACTCCACGTCCAGAAACCGCCATGCGATCCGGGCTGGTCGAGCGGAATCGCATAATCCCAGCGAACGATGGCGTAGTTGAACAGGTTCAGGCGCAGGCCCAAACCATAGCTGCGCAGCGGATAGCGCTGCTTCGCGACGTCGTAGTTCGAGGGCCGGCTGAGATAGAGCGACTGGTCCTTCGACCACGCGGCGCCGACATCGTAGAAAAAGAGCCCGTCGAGCGGTGGCAGCGCGATCGGGAGTACACCGAGCTCGAAGCGACGCACGAGAGGGAAGCGCAGCTCGGCGTTCGCGACCGCGACGCGACTGCCGAGGAGCTGCACCGCGCTGCAATTCGAGGGGTTCGCGCCGTAGATCGGGCAGGTGAGATAGAACGAGTTGTTCCGATCGTAGCCGCGCACGAAATCCGGCCGCGCGATGTACTTCGGGAAGGCCGTCTCGTTCCGGCCGAACGACATGCTCGTGTAGAAGCGCGTCGCGACGGTGAGATAGTTGAAGAGAATCGGATCGTATCGCCGATAGTCCGCGAGATATTCGATCCAGCGGAACGAGCCGAGAACAGGGCTGACCTGGAAGCGATACCGCCGACCGTAAATCGGACCCGTGTAGCCGAAGAGCGTGTTGTCGGAGACGTACGCGAGCTGCCCGTCGAGATAGTTGAGCGTCGGATCGCGGCCCGTGCTGTCCGCATTGAACGGCTTGGCGGCACGTCCATCCTCGTTCACATCGCGGCTGATGAACCAGCGAGTACGTGCGACGTTGTTGAAACCGCCTCCAATCTCGATCCGGGTAAAGCGGTTCAGGGGATACGCGGTGACCGCGAACGCCTGACGAGCGACGAAGGTCGTGATCTCCTGCTTCTCAGACGAGAGCCCCGTGGTCGGGTCGGACTTGTAGAGGGTGTCGCCGGAGAGGAAGTAGTACGGCATCTGGGAGATGCCGCCCGAATACTGCCATCGCCGCGAGAGATTCGTGTAGCCGACGAACATGCGTGCTTCGCTCAGCCGGCCGTTCATCTCGCCGGACAAAGCCAACCGGTTGTTACCGAGCATGTCGCTCAGGATCACCGTGGTTCCGCCGAACACGTTGCGCCCATAGTTGTCGGGCACGTAGCCAATGCTCGGACGAGCGATGTAGTCGGGCTGGAAGCGTACGCGATACGTGTCGTCGCGGAACTTCGTCGTATCCGGCAGCGCGAGATCGGCGGAATCGAGCAGCGCGGTGACGCTCACCGGCGGTCTCGCACGACTATCGGTAACGGGGAAATCCGCCGCGCTCCGTACGTCACTCGCGGGGCTCCGATAAACCGAGGCGCGCCCGGTGAGTGGATCGCCTAACGCGGCGATGACGCCGCCGTCGGTCCCGTTGTCGGCGATGACCGGCGGTTTGTCTGCCGGCTTGTCGCGGAACGGCGCCTTCTTGAGCGCCCGCGGATTGCTGACCGACCAGATCGTGTAGTCCCCATCCTCGAAATAATTGAACGCGAGGCGGTCCGCCTTGCGCGCCCACGAGATGGCGGGGCTGTACTCGGTGATTGCCGAGACGGAGCCGACGACGTTGGTGAGCTGATAGTGCTCGCCCGCGTCGAAATCGTAGAGGAAGACGTTGGCGATGCCCGTGCGGTCGGAGACGTATGCGATTGACTTCCCGTCCGGGGCCCACTGCGGATTGATGTTCAATCCCGCCTGGCCCGGCAGCACCGTCAACGTGCCCTTCTCGAGGTCGAGAACGGTGACGCGCCACTTCGGAAAGCGCAGATACGTGAAGCTCGTCGAATCGCCGCGATCGCTCGCGAAGGCGATCATCTTGCCGTCCGGCGACCACTGCGGCTGCAGATCGCCGTAGCGATCCTTCGTCAGGCGCTCGAGGTGCTCCGTCGCGATGTCGACGATGTATAGATCGGTGAGCCCGCCCTGACTGCCGCTGAAGACGATGCGTTTGCCGTCGGGCGACCAGCTCGGCCCCGTGACGCCCTCGAGAGGCAGGGTGAATCGCTTCACTTCCTTGCGCGACTTCACGTCGAGCAGGTACAGGACGTCACGTCCCTCCCGCTGCGCCGTAAAGGCGAGTTGCTGGCCATCGGGCGAGAAGGAGCTCTGCGAGTACAGCAGCCGCAGCTCCTCGAAATTCGGATCGAAGGTGCTCTTCACCAGCCTCGTTATGCGCTTGCCGGTTTCGGCGTCGCCAAGCCAGAGGTCGATGAAGACCTCGCCGCGCATGAAGCTGCCGTTGGACAGGAAGGCGATGTTCTTGCCGTCGGGCGAGAGCGACGGAGCGAGGAAGATCTCGCCGCCACTCTTGCGCTGCGTGAGCAACGGGGCGGCGAACTTCCGCGGCCGATCGAGATTCCCGACCTGCGGGAGGTGCTTCTGCTGCATCTCCTCTTTCCACTCGTCGCCCAGATCCTCGAGTGACAAGCCGAGCTCGCGCTTGAAGGCGCGCTCGATACCGACGGTGGGCGCGGCGTTCATGATCTGGCCGATCGCTTCGTCGCCCCATTTCTGCCCGATGAACGTCCAGAACGCGTGTCCGTAGCGGTAGGGGAAGAACCGCTCGGGGTAATCGGTCATCTGCTCGACGCTCGGCAGCTTGCCGTTGAGCGCGGCGTCCCGCATCCAGGCGTTCGTGAGCGGCGTGCTCGGACCGAGCGAGAGGTATTCGGCCATGCCCTCCGCGAACCAGAGCGGCGGATTGACCTGTGCGAGCGTCTGCAGACCGGCGCCGGCCTTGCCGCGGGCGAAGATGTCGTACTGGAACGCATGCACCATCTCATGCGTCAGCACATGCTCAAAACTCTTGTAGTCGCCGGTGAAGTTCAGGAGCATCCGGTGACGCAACGCTTCGGTGACACCACCCGTGCCTTCGCCGAGATCGCCGGTGACGTTGTTCTGTCCGAAGTCGTTGCGCGACTCGAACAGCATGATCGGCTTCTTCTCGCGGAATTGATGGTCGAGCAGCCGCGACAGGCGCGCGTACGAGCGCTCGGCCATGCGAGCCGCGTCGGTCGTGGCCTGCGCTTCCTCGGGGTAATAGTAGATGAGGAAATGCTCAGTTTCCTTGACCTGCCAGTGAAACTGATCGTACTGCACCTGATTTTGCCCGAAGTAGCTCTGCGCCCTCGCGGGCGCGTGTGGCAGCATCGCCGCGACCACTGCAACGGCGACGACCACACATTTGCGCAACGTCACGCACCGGCTCCTTGAGACTCTACCGGAATGAGCGCCGCATCACTCCACAGGCGCTCGAGCTGATAGAAACTCCTCAGCGTTGGATGAAAAAGGTGAACGACGAAATCCACGTAGTCGAGCAATACCCAGCGGCCCTGGGTCAATCCTTCTACGTGATGTGCCACCGCCCCCCCACTTTCCCGCTTGAGCTCTTCGAGTACGTGCTCGCCAAGGGCACGCACATGCGTGTCGGAAGTGCCGCTGGCGATCACGAAGAAATCAGTCATGTCGGAGACACCACGGAGGTCGAGAATCACGACGTCGTTCGCTTTGTTCTCGAGGCAGATTTGCGCAGCGCGCTGGGCAAGGACAGACGAGGGAAGCGAAGTTGTCGTGTTCATCAGCGTCCTGGATCCTCCGTTGAATTTTCCTGGATTGAGGTCCCCGTGCGCTCGGGGTCCGTCTCCATAGCATAATGCGCGGGGACGAACCGGGACACGGTTTCCCTCACTAATCGCACAGCCCGGGCCGTTAATTCCGTTATCAGCTATCAGCTCGCAGTTATCAGTGCTGACAGGCAAGGCCAAATCGCCCGGGTGGCGAGGCAACCCCCTCCGAAAGGAAACAAAACGGCCCCGAGCCAAAGGCTCGGGGCCAGTCCGAACTCCCTGATAGCTATGGACTGATAACTGATATCTACTGTTTAATGACCCAGACGCGGATCTCCGGCTTCACGTCCGCATGCAAACGGACGGGCACTCGATAGACGCCGAGCGACTTGATCGGCTCGTGCAGATCGATCTGGCGCTTCTCGATGTGGAAGCCCTGCTGCTCCAACTGCTGCGTAATGTCAGCAGCGGTGACGGATCCGAACAACTTGCCTTCCTCACCGACGCGCGCCGAGAAGGTGAGCGACACCTGTTCCAGCTTCGTCGCGATATCCTGTGCCGCGTCCCGGCGCTGGCCTTCCGCGGCCTCGAGGCGCGCGCGCTCCTGCTGGATGCGCTTCAGGTTTCCAGGCGTCGCTTCGTAAGCGAGGTTGTGCGGAAGAAGGTAGTTCCGCGCATAGCCATTCTTGACCTTCACGACGTCGCCGGGCTTTCCAAGATTCTCCACGGCATGACGAAGAATTACGTCCATTGAACTGCTCCAGAGATAGTGATCGATGATAGGAATGGGAGCGAGCGCAAAGCGCGAGCGACTTCCAATAAGATCCAGGCCTAAGGCCGCAGGCCTTAGGCCGAAGGTTTGGCGCGACGGCGCCAATCCGCCCATGTGTCGCCGAGGCCGAGAACGAATGCGGCGACGAGCAGCAGCATGAGGGCAAAGTCGGCGGCAAACTTGATGACCGGCAGCCATAACATCGCGAAGCCCACCGTAAGGGTCGCGATCAGCGCACCGGGTGCGAGAAACCACGCCAACACGCCGAGCCCGCGAATCGCGTAGAGTGCATAGAAGAACACGAGCAGATTGCGCCCAACGCCGCGAAGGCCCTGCAGCGTCGGCAGAAAAGCGATGGTGAGGCCGACGATCAGCCCCCACACGAGCTGATCGTTGAATCGAAACTCGCGGAGCGGTCGAAGCGGCGCCCCAATCCGGGCCCTGCTCAGTCGATGGTACAGGGCCCAGGCGAGTGCAAGCGCCAGGAGCGACTCGAGCGCGAGCAGCGACGGGAACACCGTGAGCCCGAGCTTGGAGAGGGTCGTCAACTGCTGCTCGATCTCGGCGGGAGCCGGCGCGAGCTGCGGAAAGCGCGACGTGAGGTCCGTCCACTCCTTCGGATGATCGCCGATGACGCCGTTCACCTGCGCCATCGTCTCACCATTCCGGTGAACGAATTCCATCGCCACGGTCTGCTTGGCTTCGCTCAACGGAACGGGCCCCATCGCGCTCATCGCGAGCGCGAGGAAGATCGCGATCGACAACGCCGCGAGCGCGCGCCCGAATAGCGGCCGCCGTTCGCCGAAGAGGCAGCTAAGCCCGAAGGCACCGGCCAGAAGCAGGCTCCAGCCACGTACGAGATTGTGAAACCCATCCGGCGTGCCGGGTCGCTGCCACATCATCCATCCCGCGAGAGCGACCCAGCCGATCGCCAGCAGCGCCCGTCCGCCCGCCCACCAGCCCACGAGAAAGCAGGCCGCGAGAGCGGGCACCAGCAAGAAGATCGTCTGGTCAATTGGAAGGAACGCTCGAAACTGCGGGACGGTGGGCACGATGATGAACGCCGCGAGGCCGAGAACGAGCTTGGGCCAGCCTCGTTCTCCCGCGCCGAGCTTGCGCGGCGCCGGTGGAGTATTGGTCGCCTCGGGCGTCGTCATGCGGCGGAGCTAGCTCTGCATCCCGCGAATGTAGGGAATGAGCGCCAGGTACCGGGCGCGCTTGATCGCGGTCGAGAGCTGACGCTGGTGGCGCGCACAGACACCGCTCAGGCGACTCGGCAGGATCTTGCCATGATCGGTGATGAAGCGGCCGAGCGCGCGGTCATCCTTGTAGTCGATGAAGTGGACGCGCGTCTCGCAGAATGGGCAGGTCTTGGTTGGTCGTCGCATAATTACTCCTCGTCCTCGTCTTCGTCGGCTTCACGGCGACGGTTCGCGGCCTCCAGCTCCTCTTCTGTCATCGGCGGCGCGCCGAGCTCGTTCTCGTGCAGGGTGAGCAGGTGTCGCAGGATGCCGTCGTCGAGCTTGATGGCGCGCTCGTACTCCGGGAGCACGTCCGATTCGACACCGAAGCGGGCGACGACGTAGTAGCCGCTCTCGCGGCGCTTGATGGGAAATGCGAGCTGGCGGCGGCCCCAGTGATTCACCTGGAGATCCTCGGCTTTGCCGAGGAGGGCATGAAAGCGGCCGAGCCGATCGGTGATGGCGCCGTCCTCGAGCTGCGAGTCGAAGACGTACACGGCCTCATACTGACGCGACATGCGTGGGCAATCCTCCCTTTGGTCGTGACCGCCCCGCGCTGGTTGCCGAAACGCGAGGAGGGGAAATGAAGGCCGGCCGCAGTAGCGCGGCCGGCAGACCCGCAATGTAGCGCGAGTGGCGCGCTGAAAGAAGGTCTCGTCAGGCTGGTCGCGGTACCGCGGTTCGAGGCTCCTCATTGACGTCGCCCGCAGCTCGCACCATATGATCGCAGTCCGCGCGGCAATCGACGCCCGGGACGCGCGCACAACGCCACCGTCCTGTGCCGTGCACTACTTGGAGGTCGATCATGGCCTTGCCTCAATTGGTGACTTCCGGAGATCTGAAGACCGCCGCCAATACAGTGGATCCGTGGGACCTGTTCCTCGGCAATCCGCCGAGGGAGCGCTGGGAGCCGGTGCTGGTGTGGAGCGCGAGCCAGTTCCAGGATGAGAACTTGATGTTCCTGCTCGCGGCGAAGGAATACGCGCGCGCGCCGAACCAACGTAAGATGGACTACATCTACAGGGAATTCATCGGGCGGGGGTCCGCGGCTCCCGCCGTGAGGGGGAACGCGAAGGCCGTCCGAGGCCTTCAGGCTCCGCGCGAGATCAACATCGCGAGCGCCGCCCGCGAAACCACCTTCGAACGCGTAACGGGCGCCCGGACCCGATCGGGGCCTAACGGCTGTCGGCCCGATGCATTCGATGATGCGGTCTGGGCCCTCGGCCAGCAGTTGAAGTTCGACATCAACGGGCGCTTCTGGAAATGCGCGAGCCAGGCGGCGGAAACGAAGTTTCGGATGAAGCCGGGACAGGCGATTGTGCTCGAGAAGGAGCTCAATGATCTCAAGCAGCTCGGCGCGCACTTCTAAGGCTGGCGCGGCGTCGCCTGAGTTGGCATTTCACACATTGAACCGGAAGAGCATGACGTCACCGTCCGAGACGACATACTCCTTCCCCTCGGCGCGCGCGACGCCCTTCTCGCGCGCGCCCTTCCAGCCGCCGTTCGCGACGAATTCAGGGTACGCGACCGTCTCGGCGCGAATGAAGCCCTTCTCGAAATCGGTGTGGATCACGCCCGCGGCGACAGGGGCGGTATCGCCGTGGTGGATCGTCCACGCGCGCACCTCCTGCTCGCCGGCGGTGAAGTAGGTCTGGAGGCCGAGCAGGTGGTAGCCGGCACGAATGAGCCGGTCGAGTCCCGCCGACTCGATGCCTAATGAGGCGAGGAACTCGGCGCGCTCTTCGGGCGCGAGCTCCGCCAGCTCCGCCTCGATCTTCGCGGAGAAGGGAACGATCTCGGCGTGCTCGCCGCTGGCCCCGACGGCCTCTCGCAGCCGGCGCAGATGCGGCCCCTCGTCGCCGCTCAGCTCGTGGTCCGTGACGTTGGCGGCGTAGAGCACTGGCTTGGTGGTGAGCAGTGACAGCGGCTGAAGCGCGGCGAGCTGCTCCTTCGTGAGGCGTGCTTCCCAGAGGCCCCGGCCTTCGCGCAGGAAACTCAGCGCGTGCTCGAGAACGCCGAGCTCCGCTTTCGCCTCCTTGTCGCCGGTCTTCGCGGCGCGCTGGGTACGATCGAGCCGCTTCTCGACGACGGCGAGATCCGAGAGGGCGAGCTCAAACTCGATCACCTCGCGGTCCCGCACGGGGTCGACCGCGCCCATGACATGCACGACGTCGGGATCCTCGAAGCAGCGGACGACGTGCACGATCGCGTCGACCTCGCGAATGTTGGCGAGGAACTTGTTCCCGAGCCCTTCGCCCTCCGCGGCTCCCTTCACGAGCCCCGCGATGTCGACGAACTGCACGACCGCGGGTACGACTTTCTTCGGCTGCACGATGTCGGCGAGCTGGCGCAGGCGCTCGTCAGGCACCTCGACCATGCCGACGTTAGGCTCCACGGTACAGAAGGGATAATTCGCCGCCTCCGCCTTGGCGGCGGTGAGGGCGTTGAAGAGAGTGGACTTGCCAACGTTAGGCAGGCCAACGATGCCGAGCTTGAGCATGAAAGAATAGAGATGCGAGTTGCAAAGAATTGGTCGTGCACAGGCACCGCAAACGTGCACACTGGCGATTTCGGGCAGACACCGTGCAGGACTTCAGGAAGCTTAAAGTGTGGCGAAAGGCGTTCAGGCTGGTGATCGACTTCGAACGCACGATTTCCAACGGACCGCGTTGGAGATTCCCTGGAATGAAGGGACCTACGCTACTAATAGATGAGATCAGGCGAATGCTCTGGTCGCTCGCGGCATCTGTGAGACGGAAGTATCCACGATGATGTTCGGCGGGAATGCAAAGGCACAGCGAGAGCCGTCAGTGCAAAAGTGGGGTGTTTGAACTGACGAGATGCACCACTTCCCACTCGCGACCGGCCACTTCTGAACTGACGGCTCTCGCTGTGCCTTCGCTTTCGCTCGTGGCAGCATCGGGCGGTCAGGAACCCTTGCCATTGAAGCGGTTCATCACCGGCTCTATTCCCTCTGTGAGCCACGCCTCGATGCCTTCCCTGAACGTCGGCATCAACTCCTCCACCACTTTTGCATCCGCCTTTCCAAAATCGCTCAACACGTAATCCGCCAGATCGCCGCGGTTCCGGCCTGGAGGCGGGCCGATGCCGATGCGGAGGCGGGCGTAGTCCTGATGTCCGAGTGCGCCCTCGATGCTCTTCAGGCCATTGTGGCCCGCCGAGCTGCCCCGGGCGCGGAAGCGGAACGCGCCTAACGGCAGCGCCGCCTCGTCGACCACGACGAGCAGATCGTGCTGCGGCGACCAGCCCGAGCGACGCAGGTATGGCCGCAGCGCGGCGCCGCTGAGGTTCATGTAAGTCTGCGGCTTCACGAGCCGAACGTTCGCCGGGCCGACGTGACCGCTGAGGACGCGGGCGTCACCGTCGCGTCGCCAGCCCTCGAGACGCCAAACGTCGGCGAGGCGGTCGAGGACCCACCAGCCGACGTTGTGACGCGTGCGCTCGTACTCCTTCCCTGGATTCCCGAGGCCGACGATGACTTTCACCGGCCCCTCCTCGACCTTGCGACGGGAAAAAAGACGGGCGAGCGCGCGGAGCATGGCGTGAAGTCTTACGACTCCTCGCCGCCCTCCTCGTCGCCTTCCTTCGTCTTGCGGATGAGCTCCGGCTCGGCCGCAGCCTCGACCACCGCCACACCGGCGACCGGCGTCTCCGACGCACGCGGCGCGGACACCGTGCAGACCGTCGCATCCGGATCGTCGAGGACCTCGACGCCGGCGGGAATGTTCAACTCGCGCACGTGAATCGAATGTCCGATCACAAGCGGCGTGACATCGACGTCCACGTGGTTCGGGATGTTCGACGGATCGACGCGGATCTCGAGCTCGTGCATGACCTGGTCGAGGATACCACCACCGCGCACGCCTTCCGACGAGCCGATGAAGACGAGCGGGATGCTCACCGTCACCTTCTCACCCGCCACCAGCTCCTGAAAATCGACGTGCAGGATCGAGCGCTTTACCGGGTGCCGCTGGATCTCGCGGATGAGTGTCCGTGCGGTGCGGCCGTCGATCGAGAGCTCGATGACGGTGCTCGCCGCGGCGACGCGGTCGAGGAGCCGCTCGAGCTCGCGCGTGTCGATGGCGAGCGACTGCGGCTCGCGGCTGTGCCCGTAGATGATCGCGGGCACCTGCCCGCTCTGCCGCAGCTTCCGCGCGACGCCGGTGCCGCGCTCGGTGCGCGGATTCGCATTCAGATTTGCCGTTGCCATTGTGCAATTACCAAAGTTCGAAACTCACTCGTGAGCAGCGAGGGGTACATGACCGGTTGCTACTCTCGGAAGGCTGCGTCCTTCCTACCATACCGGTGTCGCGCACGAGTCACGCGACAAACCACGAAATCTAATCGAATAAGCTGCTGACGGATTGCTCGGAGTGCGTGAAGCGGATCGCCTTCGAGAGCAGCTCGCCCACCGACAGCACATGCAGCGTCGAGAAGCAGCGCTCGGGCGGAATGGCGATCGTGTCCGTCACGGCCACCTCCGTGATCGATGACTCGCAGAGCCGCTTCTTCGCCGGGCCCGACAGCAGCGCGTGCGTCGCGCAGCAATAAATGTCGCGAGCGCCGAGCTCCTTGAGCGCGCGCGACGCCTCGGACACCGTGCCCGCCGTGTCGATCATGTCGTCGACGAGAATGCAATCGTGCCCTTCCACTTCACCGACGACGTTCACGACCTCCGACACGTTCGGGGCCGGCCGCCGCTTGTCGATGATCGCGAGGGAAGCGTTGAGCCGCTTCGCAAAGCCGCGCGCCATCTTCGCCGAGCCCACATCGGGCGCGACCACCACCGGATCGCTGAGCTGCTTGCGTCGATAGTGGTTCACGAACACCGGCATCGCATACAGGTGATCGACCGGAATGTCGAAGAAGCCTTGAAGTTGATGCTGGTGAAAATCGATCCCGAGTACCCGGTCGGCGCCCGCGGACACGATCATGTTCGCCATCAGCTTGGCCCCGATCGGAACGCGTGGCTGGTCCTTCCGATCCTGTCGCGCATACCCGTAATAGGGCATGACGCACGTGATCCGTGCCGCCGATGCGCGCCGCGCAGCGTCGATGAGCAGCAGCAGCTCCAGGACGTTCTCCGCTGGTGGATTCGTCGGCTGAACGATGAAGATGTCCAAGCCCCGAACGTTCTCGTCGATGCGAACGGAGATCTCGCCATCCGCGAATTGGCCAAGGCTGACCTTTCCGATCTCCACGCCAAGGTGAGTGGCGATCGTCTCGGCAAGGGCGCGATTGGCCGAGCCGGACAGCAGCTTGAGGCCGTGACTCGGAACCGCTAGTCCGTCCATGGACTGTACAGGGTGCTGATTGGAAGTTTGACGCTGAACAGGGAGCGCGCACGGCGTGCGCGCGACTCCAGATAAGACCGCAATTCATGCGCTTCGCGCATCAATTGCCCCGCGTGGATTCGAACCACGATTCTGCGGTCCAAAGCCGCATGTCCTGCCATTGGACGACGGGGCAGACGTCCGGAGCAGTGGAAATAAACCGGTGGGGGGAGCGGGGTCAAATTATTCCGTTGCAACCCTCATCTGAAAGCCAGGGTGACACCGGGCTCACTGCAGCCAACCACCAGAAAATCCGGCGCGCTGGAGGCCGAGCTTTATGTAGGGACTCTGCTTCATCAGCCGCCAGATGAGACCAGTGCGGTAGTTCTCGATCATGGCGAGGATCGGCCCCTGATCGATGCCGAGGTAGTCGGTATCGAACCACGCGACGCTGTCGACGACGCGGCCCTGGGTGACGCGGGCGCGGGCGTCGCGATACGTCGGATTGAACGCGTCGAGAAAGCCGTACTGCCCGAACAACGGATCCCCGTAGCGGCTGCGCAGCTCCTTGAGGGCCGGCACCGCGATCTCGGGAGCAAAGGGCGCCGAGGCGCCGACAGCGGTAGGCGCGATGGTGCCATCGTCGCGCACCTCGTTGGCGGCCGCACCGCGGGCCCAGTAGGTGTGAAATTCCCGCGTCTGGCTGGCGATGGCGAACGAGGTGTCCATCGGACCGTCGGAGGCGGTGAGGCCCCACACGTTCGCGCCGTAATCGCGAAACTTGCCCGGATTGTCGATTGCGTAGGCGCGCTGCGCGATGGTCGCGCGGCGGGAGTTCTCGAAGTAGTCGATGCCGCGGCCTCGCATGTACGCGTCCTGGATGCCGCGGAAGTCGATCCACAACTGTGAATACTGGTGGCCGAAGAGCGGGGCGAAGTTGACATGCTCCTGGCCGTAGTAGCCTCGCCACTCGTACGTCGACGTCCAGGCCGTCCACGCCGCGGCTGGAATGGGGTGCGTCGAGGAGCCTAACGCGAGCACGTAGAGGATCATCCCCTCGTCGTAGCCGCGCCAGTCGGACGGAATGAAGCCTGATTCGGGATGCCATCCCATGCTGACGAGCGGCGCGTTCGGCGACGCCCAGGTCCAGTCGACGCGCGAGTAAAGCGAATCGGCGAGCGCGCGGATGGCGGTTTCGTCGGGATTAGCGTTCGTGAAATACTCGCGGCAGGTGAGGACGCCGGCGAGGAGGAGCGAGGTGTCTATAGTGGAGAGCTCGACGGCCTGGAACCGGAGGCCGGTGTCCATGTCGAGGAAGTGATAGAAGAATCCCTTGTAGCTGGTGACGCCAGTTGGCGTCGCGCCCTCGGGTGCGTGGTAGAGGAAGTCGAGCGTTGTGCGCACGCGCGCCGCCGCGTCTGGGCGCGACACGTAGCCGCGCTCGACGCCGATGACGTAGGCGGTCAACCCGAAGCCGATCGCGGCCACGGAAGAGAATGACTTGGTCGGCCAGCGGTCGGGGACGAGGCCGTTTTTTGGGTTGGTCGTCTCCCAGAACCAGCGGAAGGTGCGGGTTTCGATGGTGTCGAGGAACGGATCGGCGCGGAAGTCGGGTGTGGGTCCCGCGACAGCTGTCGTCGCGCCGTTGTTGCAGGCGGCCACGATGACGCAAATCAGCAGCGCGAAAGTGCGCGACATGAAGCGATAAGTGAATGAAAAGGCGACGGCCGGCTGCATGACGATGCATGCAGCCGGCCGTCGTGTCACTAATGGTGCAGGTACACGATTATCGCTTACCGGCCACCGAGACGCGGCCCGAAGTCGTACGCGACACCGATCTGGAGGCGCCGCGGGTCCGAGACCGTACAGTTTGCGAGCCCGTAGCCAGTCGACGGAGTGAATTGGCCGGCGGCGTCGAACGAGCCGGCAAAGTCGTTGAAGCACCCGAGGTTTCTAAAATTATAAACATTGAACAGATCGGCCGTGACGCCGAGGTGGTTTCCGCCGACGTCGACGAAATCCTTGCGCAGGCGCAGATCCAGATTGCGGTACGCAAAAGCGTTCGGGATGATGAACGTCTGACCGGGCTGGCGGCCCTGATTGAAGTTGACGACAAAGCCTTGCGGCGTCCCGAAATTCTTGTTGAACGGCGCCCCGCTGGAAAGCGTGGCGAGTCCGCTGAACTGAATGCCCCAGAAATGCGGAATGTCAGTGATGAAGTTTGCGACGACGCGATGACGTTGGTCGTCCGCGATAGGATGCCGGCCATTCAATCGCACCTGCGGGAACGAGAACAAATCGTTCCCCTCCTGCTCAGCCTTCGCGATGTTCCACGTAACGCCTGCACCCCAGCCGATGTTGCGCATGCTACGGCGATACGGGCGGTCGAGCGTGAGAGCGACGCCGCTGTACCAGGTGCGCACATCGTTGTTGCCGACCAACACGTTGGCGTAGGTTCGGTTGGCGTTTCCTCCCACGCGGTGCTCGAGACAGCAGTTGGCATTCTGGCCCGGAACATAGGTCACGTCGGCCCATTCGAAGCTGAATCCGTTGAAGCTGCGAATGTTCTGATAAGTCGCGGAGGCATTGAACGTCCCGAAGTCATGCCGCACGCCAAAGCTCCACTGATTGGAATGTGGCGGCTTGAGGTCGTTGGGGATGAGAAAGACCTCCTGCGCCGGCGCCGTGCCATTGTTGATGACGTTCAGCAGCCCTTGACGGCTGAAATACGATGCGTTCCACGGAATCTGACCCGCACCCGTGCCGAAATTGAAGACGTAATCGGGATGCTGTCGGCGGTACTGCTCGTCGATCGTGTAGTTGAACGGCAAGCGGTCATAGTAGATGCCCCAGCCGCCGAAGACGCTCGTCATCGCGTTTTGATCGATCGCGTACGAGAAGCCCACGCGCGGCTGAAAGGCCCCGTAGAACGGCTTGCGCTGCGAGCCGTTCGTGAAATAGCGATTCGGATCGATCGGCACGAAGCTCTGGCCAGAGTTGACGAACGCGCTGATCGAGTCCCGGAGGGCCGGCGGCGTGACGTAATCCCGATTGTACATGTTCGACTCGTAATCCCATCGGACGCCGAGATTCAGGGTCAAGCGCTCCGTCGGGCTCCAGTCATCCTGCATGTACAAACCAACCTGGGTGTTGTTGCTCGCCACCGTCGGATTGCCGATCCCGATTCGCGCAGAGATCGGAGTGCTGAAGTTGTTGCTCGGATCGAACGTGAAGATCGGGTTCTCGTTGAGCTGCTTGTTCAGATTGTAGTTGTCGAAATCGACGTTGAAGCCGAGCTTCGGAACGTGGGAGCCGGAGGCATGGCGCGTGTTAAGCGTGTAGTCATCGCGGATCGAAAAACGCTTTTGCTTCAGGTCTTGAGCCGCCGCCTGTCCACCGATGGTCCCGATGCCGTTATAGACCTGCCGCGGAGTGTTGAAATCGAACGGGTCCGTGGTCCAGTTATACCACTGATAGCTGAGCAGGGCTTCGTTCGTGCCGAACGAGCCGTAGTATGAATGCTTCAAGCGACCCGTCACGACATTGCTCTTGAAGGTTTCGCCCGCCGATGGGCCGACGTCGGCTCCGGTGAACTGATTCCCGAAGCCGCGCTTCTCATTTTCAAGACGGGCGTCGCCCGAAAGCTCCAAGAGGGACTTGTCCGACTGGTTGTAGCTGAGCTTTCCAAAGATCAGGTGCGACCGGAACGGTGCGTCGGCGGTTGCGCCGTTCACGGGCGCGATGGCTGCCGGCCAGATCGCGGGCGCGCCGAAGAGGCGGGTGACACCTTGACGATTCTGAAGATTGCCCTCATACGACCCGAAGATGAACAGCTTGTCACGGACGATGGGGCCACCCGCGCTCACGCCCGCCAGGGTGCGATTGTAGTTCGCGCGCTGAAAGCAGGGCGTGCCGTTCGCGGAGGGCGGTGTGCTTTTGGCTAGGCACACGTTTTTCGTCGGGATCTGAAAGGAGTCGAGCGCCACCAGTGATTCATTCTGGTACTCGGCGAATGCGCTGCCGCGCCAGTCGTTCGTCCCTGACTGGGTAACCGCGGTGATGATTGCGCTCGATGCCTTTTGATACTCCGCTTTGAAGTTGCTGGTCGAAACCCGGAACTCCTGAACGGCGTTGCGCGGAAACGGGTTGCCGCGACTGGCATCCTGGCCCGAAACGCCCCCCGTGATGATGTCGTTCTTGTAGCTCGCACCGTCAATGAAGACGTTGATCTGTTCCGGGGGCTGAGCGCCCGACGCGAACGACTTGCTCGAGCCGTCGATGCGATCCGGTGTGACTCGGACGCCCGGCGCGAGCTGAGCGAGATCGAGAATGTTGCGGCTCGACGACGGCAGATCCTGGATCTGAGCCTGCGTCACGTTCGTCGCGACCTCGGAAGTCTTCGTCTCGAATGGCGCGGTCGCGACGACCTGAACACTGGTGAGTTGCGCAGCCGCGGCTGTGAGATCGAAGTTTGCGTCCAACGTCTGACCGATCTGCACCGTGATGCTGCGTGTTTGCGGCTGGAAGCCGATGCGCCGCGCCTCCAGGGTGTACGCTCCGGGTCGCAAGCCGGCAAGACTGTAAAAGCCTTCGGCGTTAGCCGTTGCGGCGCGCGTAATGCCCATCTCGGCGTTCCGAGCCGTTACTTGGCCATTCGCGACGGGCGCGCCACCCTCGCCGCGCAGATAGCCGCGCACATTCCCGGTCGTAGTCTGTGCGCCGGCGCGCGGCAGCGCGGCTAGTGAGAGCACGCTCGCTGCCATTACCGCGCCGCGTCGTGCGAGGTTCAATCTTACAAACTTGCTAAATAAGGCGAACTTCGTCATGTCGAGTCTCCTGATCTCCATGGACGCGGAACGGCGACGGCTTCGGCGCGCAGGTGAGGAGCGCCACCGGCATATGATAACCGTTGCGCTGCGCCGCGACATCGATCCGCCGAATCATCTCAGGGTAGAACTCCCCGGAACCGTCGGGAAGTAACACCCCGAGGTCAATGCGCCGCCGTCACTCCTTGGTCTCCACGCGATCCACCCGCTGCGCCGTCCACACCACGACACCGCGTGCGTGCTCCGCCGGGCGCGCCTCCGTCGCCTTCATGATTCCCGACAGCGCCGACTGCGGATCCGCGAATACCCCGAACACCGCCGATCCCGACCCGCTCATCATCGCCAGCAGCGCGCCCGCGTCGCGGAGCGCGTCCACGTACGCCGGGATCGACGGGTGCCTGCGGCCGACGACCGGTTCGAATTCATTGACGGCGACGGCGGCAATTCCCTCCCACGTGTCCAGCTCGCTCGGCTGAAGCAGGCCACCGCGCGCCTCATACGTGCCACGATCGTGGGCGAGCCATTCGTATGCGTCCTTCGTCGACACCGCGAACGACGGCACGAGCACCACCACTGGCCGCGGCGCGAGCGCGGGCAGCGGCAGCAGTCGCTCGCCCCGGCCCCAGGCGAGTGCCATCGGGCTGTCGATTGTCATGAACGCCACGTCCGACCCCAACGCCGGCGCGAGCTCCGGCAGCTGGCGGCCGAGCGGCGATGGCGACAACGCGTCGAGCGCGCGGAGCACTGCGCCAGCATCGGCGCTGCCACCGCCGAGCCCCGCGCCGGCCGGGATGTGTTTCGTGAGCTCGATCGCGAATGCACTAGGCCAGCCGGTCGCGTCGGCGTACGCGCACGCGGCCCGATACGCGAGGTTCGCTGTGGTCTCGCCGAGTCCTTCCGGCGGGAGCGCGTCGCCGCCGCAGTCGAGCGTCCGTCCACGCACGTCGTCACCAACGCGAACGACGACCTCGTCCGCGAGGCCGAGGCGGAGAAAGATCGTCTCGATCGCGTGATACCCGGAGGCTTCGCGCGCGAGCACCCGGAGCAGCAGGTTGATCTTTGCCTGCGCCGCGACCCGCGCGCTCCTGCTCATACCGCGGGTGGTGTCGCCGCCGCCCGGTCGTTAGGCGGCGCTGTCGACCCGGCGGAGCTCAGCTCGGCGAAGGTGAGTCCGGCACGTGCGAAGTACCAGGCGCCGAGGAGCGTGATCGGGATGAAGGAGAGGAGATGGAAGCCCATCGCCCACGTCAGCGCCGCCGTCTGCGGAATGCCATAGATGCCTAACGCGAATCTGCCCGCGGTCTCGAAGACGCCAAAGAAACCGGGGCTCGACGGAATCGCCACGCCGATCGCGATGATCCCCTGGGTGAAGAGCGCCGTGCCGAAGGGCGCGTGGATCCCGACCGCCATGAAGCCGATCCAGAACGCGAGCGCGTTGAGCAGCCAGTGCAGGAGCGCCCACCAGAAGACGGCCAGGAACCGCCTGGGGCTGCGCAGCACGCTCAATCCATTCGCGAACGAGACGAGAATGGCGCGGCCGCGTTCCTCGAACGCCGGCGCGACGCGACGGGCGAGCAGCTCGAACAGCGAGATGATCTGCTTCGGGAAGAAAACGATCAGATACAGCACGATGATCACGGCGACGACGAAAACGACGCCGCCAACCGCGTACCGCGCCGCCGAGCTGGCCGCCCCGGCAGGAAAGCTCGGCAGGAGCATCGCGCCGAACATGAGGAGCAGAATGATCAGCGCATCGAAGACGCGATCGACGGCGAGTGACGCGAACGCCGTAGAGAACGGCACCCGGGCGACCTCGCGCGAGAGCGCGTAGGCTCGCGCCAGCTCGCCCGCGCGCGCTGGTACGATGTTGCTCACCATCATCCCGATCGCGGTCGCGCGCCAGAGCGGCCCGAGGGGAAGATTCGGCTCGACGGGATCGAGGATCGTGCGCCAGCGGCGCGCGCGGAGTGGGAAGATTCCCGTCGCGGCCATTGCCGAGAGAAGGAGCAGCCAGAGATTGGCGCGACGAATCTCGACGCCGACCTCGGCCCACGCGATGCCGTGAAACGCGTACCAGAGGAGCACGGCGCTCAGCAGCATTCCGAGCGCGCCGCGCCAGCCGAAGCGCATCGCGCTACTCCGCGAGCGCGAGATCGAGAAGGTCGAAGAGCTCCGCCATGGTGTCGTCGCTCGCCTTGCCGCCGTGCTGTCGAATCTCCTCGCGCAGCTCGATGGCGCGCTCGATCGCGGCGCGACCGCGGTAGAGAAGAGCATCGATCGGCACGAGCGGCTGCTCCGGCAGATCGACGGGCTCGCTCATCGGCTGTGCGGCGAGCGAGCTGAGACTGTCGATCCCCTGATCGAGCACGGCCATCGTGTCACGGGGCGTCGAGACGCGATGCGAGCCGATCGGCGTCTGGCTGCGTGGTCCACTCGCGCGTGGTATCACAGGCGGCTTGGGACTGGGTACGGGAGCGGCGTTAGGCGCCGGAGCACTGGCGGAAGGCACCATCGGCGACACCTTGCCGGCGTCGGCGCGAATCCGTGGCGTGATCACCGGCGTCGGTGCGGTCGAGAAGGACGGGGCTGGCGCGAACGCTTCTCCGATTCCGGCATCCACGCTCCGGCTCTTCTTGAGATCCGTAAGCCGCGACGCCAAACGCTCGCCCTGAGCACCGGGGCTCGCCAACGCCTGTGCCAGCGCGTCGAGCGAGTTGAGCGAGAGATAATCGAGGGACTTCACCGCGTCGAAGTGCGCGCCGATGAGCTCCGCGACTTCGCCTTCCCCGAAGCTCTCCGCGTCTGCCTTGAGCGCGGCGAGCGCGTGCCGCAGGTCGCGCCGCGCGCGGTCGACGGCCGGACCGTTGGCGCGGCGCGCCTCGGCGACAAGCCCTCGCAGATGCTCACCCTGGCTCACGACTTCGAGCCGAAATCGTTCCGAAGGAGTCGTCGGCGGATGCGGGGACGCACTGACGACGTGCGGTCCGCCATCGGCGTAGAAAAGTTGAGTGATCGGAACGATTCGCGATCCCTCCTGTTCTCGCGCCTCGAAGCGGCCGAGGGCGTCGACGAAGGCGTCGCGCTCGGCCGACGGCGCGTCGGGAGGCGTTCCTTCCCGAAGAGCTGTCGCTGCTCGTCTCAGCAAAGCCGCGGCAGCTCGTAGAAAGGTGATGCGATCCGCGTCGAGCGGCCCCTCGCCGAGCTCGAGCGGCCTCACTACCAGCTCCGCTCCCGACATGACGTCGGAGAGTGGCGTCACGTCCTTGATCCCGGCGACGCCGCGCAGCGCGCGCACCCGGCGGAGCACGTTCACCGCAGCGTCCCGATCGCCCGGCCTCGTCGCCAGAAGCTCCAGTCCGGCGGCGATGTTCGACGACTCGGCAGCGAAGAAGCCGCCGCCGGCAGCGCCGGTCGTGGGGGTAGGCGCCGAGGGCGTGAGCGGCGGGGCGATGCGCGCCAGCTCGGCGGCGCGCGTAGACGAGCGCTGGTCGTCCGCTGGAGACCAGGTGCGCACCGACCGGATGAGGATCTTCAAATCGTCGATCGCTGCGACGAGCGCGCCCGATAGCGCCGGCGACCAGGCGACCGCGCCTTCACGCAGTCCCCGACCAATACGCTCGAGTGACAGCGCAAGCTCCGCGAATGGTGTGAGCTTCGCCATCGTCGCGCTTCCGCGCAGCGCGCGCGCGTTCCGGCCGAGTGCCTCGGCGTCCACCGGCGCGCTGGTCGCGCTCGCCCGCGCGAGCAGCCCATCGAGCTGCTCGACGTACTCACTCGCTTCGAGAATGAAGAAGTCGAGGAAGCCGGAGGCCGGGGAGGTCACGCTATCGGGGCGGAGGTCGGTGGTCGGTGAACCGTGGTCGGTTATCCATGGTCGGTTCACCGTCTACGGTCCACGGTTCACCGACCACGGTCAAAGCTAGGACGACGCGCGGGCCTCGTCCATAACGCGACGAAGTTCGCGAACCGCCTCCACCAGCCCGACGAAGATGGCTCGGCTCACAACGGAGTGCCCGATGTTGAGCTCCTCGATCTCCGGAATCGCCGCCACCGGAGCCACATTGGCCACGGTGAGCCCGTGCCCCGCGTGGACGCTGAGCTCGAGGCTGGCGCCCCGCCGGGAGGCGTCCTGAAGCGCGTTGAGTGTTTCCGAATCCCCAGCACAGTGGGCGTATTGCCCCGTGTGAAGCTCGACGGCGGCGGCACCGAGCTCCCGCGACCGCTCGATGGCATCGCGATGTGGGGCGATGAAGAGGCTCGTCCGAATGCCGGCGTCGTTGAGGCGGGCAAGACCGTCGCGAAGGCGCTTGACGTCATGCGAGACGTCGAGGCCGCCCTCGGTGGTGATCTCTTCGCGCCGCTCCGGCACGAGCGTCACCTGATGCGGGCGAAGGCGCATCGCGATTGCCAGCATCTCATCGGTGCACGCCATCTCGACGTTGAGGACCGTCGTGACCTCGGTTGCGAGTCGCTCGATGTCGACGTCCTGAATGTGCCGCCGGTCTTCGCGGAGATGGGCCGTGATACCGTCGGCGCCCGCTTCCTCGCAGAGAAGCGCTGCCGCGACGGGGTCGGGCTCGTCGCCGCGTCGCGCTTGGCGCACGGTGGCGACGTGGTCGATGTTGATGTACAAGCGCTGTCGCTTCACGATGGCGCTCCTGCCGGACTCGAGGTCGGCTCGCTTTATTTCCCGAGGGTCCCGCCCACCGCTGTCGCACTCAGAGGGAGAACCGCAGTCATGAAGTTAACCGCTGCCACTTTCGCTTCGCTGATCGTACTCGCCGCATGCGCGAGCTCACCCGCGCGCACCACGTCGCCCGCGCCGCAGCCGGCCGTGGCAGCGACTGGAAGCGCGACCGGCGCCGCCGACCCTCGCGGGGCCGTGCTCGCTTTCCTCGACGCCGCGAAGAACGGCGATTTACAGGCGCTCGGCGCGGTATGGGGCTCCGCGGCGGGATCCGTCCGCGATGCCGGCACCATTCCGCGCGAGGAGATGGAGAAGCGTGAGCTGGTCATGCTCTGCTACCTGGCCCACGATACGCACCAGATCGTGAGCGACGCTCCAGCGGCGAATAACGAGCGTGTCGTGGCAGCGACGCTAAAGCGCGGGACCTTGACGCGGACCGCTAACTTCTATGCGGTCGCCGGTCCAGGCGGGCGATGGTATGTTCGGCAGTTCGACATGGAAGCATTGACGGACCTCTGCAAGTCGAAGAGCCGCTGACCGAGCGCCACAGTTCACGGTTCCGTCAGCTCGATGAGCACGCCGCCCGTGGAGGATGGATGGAGGAACGCGATCTGCTTGCCCTCGGCGCCGAGTCTGGGCTTCTCATCGATGAGACGGATGCCGGCCGAGCGGCAGCGGTCGAGCGCGGCATCGAGATCATCCACGACGAAGCACACGTGGTGAATGCCGGGGCCTCTTTTGGCGATGAACTTGCCGATGGGTGAATCGGCCCGCTTGGCCTCGAGGAGCTCGACCAGCGCATCGCCGGCGGCCAGACCCGCAATGCGGGCGCCATCGGCATCATCCAGGGGAACGACATCCATTCCCAGCACATCGCGATAGAATGGGAGGAGCGCGTCGACGCTCTGCACGGCGATGCCGATGTGAGCGACGCGTGCTCCAGATCGAGTGGGGTTGGGCACGAGTTCGTTGTGGAAGCCGGTTCGAGGAGTGACGACAAGCTAACTGCGACGCGCCGACGCTGAGCGCGGGTCGCACACCAGATGGGGGAGGGGAGACGAGCATGTCAAACGCTGTGGCGGTCACCGACGCGACGTTCGAGCAAGAGATCGAGAAGCATGACGGCCTTGCCGTCGTCGACTTCTGGGCGACCTGGTGTGGCCCCTGCCGCATCATCGCTCCGATCCTCGACCAGCTTTCGGTCGAGTACGAGGGGCGAGTGAAGGTCTCCAAGATGGATGTCGACGCCAACATCAAGACGGCGTCCCGCTTCAACGTCCGTTCGATCCCGATGTTGCTCTTCTTCAAGGGTGGCAAGGTCGTCGATCAGATCATCGGGGCCGTCCCGAAGCAGATGATCCAGTCCAAGTTCGAGCAGCACGCCACGGCGCCCCAGGGGGTCCAGCGCGCCGTCTAACACTGTCATCCTGAGGAGCAAGGCGACGAAGGATCTACTCTCCCGATTGAAGCAGTCCTGACCACGGGAGAGCGGATCCTTCGCTTCGCTCAGGATGACAGCATTACCTGCTAGCCAATTCGAGCGTCCTCAGAGTGCCGCGCCGGTGCGCGGCCCGGGACGCGTGGAACGCCCGGGCCGCCGCATCGCGCCGGGCGTTCTCTTTTCTCCCCGCCGCTTCGCGATGCAACACCTCGCTGGATTGCGCTACCCGTTCACCCGCGTGCTGCTACCACGTACGCGGCTGGCGTATATCCACCTGCGCAACCTCCTCACGGACGCCAAGCGCGATCGATCCGCTCGGATCTCGGGGTACGTCGCCATCTGGCTGCCTGAAGAATTCGTCACCCTCTACATGCAGCGCGGCGAGGTCGTGAACGCCACGATTCACGACAAGAATGGCTCTCAAGTCATCGCCATCGCGAAGGCGCTCGAGATGGTGCCCACCGAGCCGGAATACGGTGAGATCTGCTTTCACGAGACGGACGAGGCGCAGCTCGCTTGCATGTTCACCGCGCAAACCCGCGCGGCCGAGCCGTGGCCCGATGGCCTCGCCGTGAGCGACCCGGCGGTGCTCTTCCCGTACCTCATGGCCATCACCTTCGATGGCTCCGTCGAGATCATCGCCGACGACACGGTGAATTACCTCGTCTTCAAGAACGGGAACGTCGAGCGCGCGTTCATGGCGGCGGGCCATCACGGCACTCTCGTCGATCGCGTGGCGAAGCTCTTCGCTCGCGAGGGACGCACCGGCTCGAAGCTGCAGCGTTGGCCGGAAGCTCCGCCGCTCCCCGTGCAGGCGCCGCCGGCGCTCGTGCAGGCCTACCGCGAGCTCGCGACCGGGCTCGTGCAGCGGCTCATGGCTCAGGGGAAGGAGGGTGCGCCGGCCATCGCCGAGCAGGCGCGTCAGAACCTCCTGCCAGAGCATGATTCGCTCGACGGCTTCTCGTTCAATGGCCGCCCCCCACGCGACCCGGTGACCGAGACGGCGAAGCTCACCAAGGCGATTGCCGCGTGGATGAAGGAAGTCATCTGGGCCGCGGTCGATCACGACGTGCTGCCGCCGGAGCAGCTCATCAAGGAGCTGACCTGGGACCGCCGCCACATGTTCCAGTCCGCGGGGCTGTACGACCAGCTTCCCTGGCGAGTACTCTAGATGGGGTGAGCGCGTCGATCGCCCCGGGCCGACTGCACGTCGTCAGCACCCCCATTGGCAACCTGGGGGATTTTTCTTTTCGGGCGATCGAGACACTTCGTGGCGTCACGCTCATTCTCGCCGAGGACACGCGGCATTCGCGCACGCTGCTCGATCGGTACGAGATCAGAACTCCAGTCGCGTCGTACCACGAGCACAACGAAGCGAAGATGACGCCCGGGCTCGTCGAGCGCCTGCTCGGTGGTGACGAGCTGGCGCTCATCTCCGATGCGGGCACGCCGCTCGTCTCGGATCCGGGCGCGCGACTCGTGCGCGCGGCGATCGACGCTGGAATTTCCGTTACGGCGGTTCCCGGCGCGTCGGCGCTGCTGTCGGCGCTCGTCGCATCGGGCGTGAATGCGGATCGCTTCACGTTTTTCGGCTTTCTTCCCCGCAAGGGTCGCGAGCGCTCGGCGACGCTCGCCGAGCTCGCGTCATTGCCGCATACTGCTGTGTTGTACGAGGCGCCGTCCCGCGTGTCCGACACCCTCGCCGATCTCGAGGCGCAGGGAGCCGGGGAGAGATTCGCCGCGGTGGCCCGCGAAATGACAAAGCAGTATGAAGAGGTGCGACGCGGAACGGTCCGTACGCTTCGCGCGTACTACAGCAATACGCCTCCGCGTGGCGAGGTTGTGATCGTACTCGCCGGCGCGGAGGCTCGCGTTGTGGACGAAGCGGAGGTGCGCATGCGTGCTCGCGAGCTCGTCGCTGAGCGTCGCAGCGCACGTGATGTCGTCGCTCAGCTCGTCGCGGAGCTCGGCGTTCCGCGCAATCGGGCGTACGAGATTGTCGAGGAGGAGAAATCATGAGCGGGACGAGGGACGCGGGACGCGGGACGCGCAAAACGCGGACAATGGGTGCGCTCGTGTTTGTCGCGTGCGCAATCGCGGTCACTGCGTTCGCGCCTCGCGCCCCACGCCCCGCATCCCGCGCCCCGCATCCCGCGTCCCTCGCAGCGCGTCTCACCGTCGCTCGGCTTCAGTACGACGGCGGCGGCGACTGGTACGCGAATCCGTCCAGTCTTCCGAATCTGCTCGCCGCCATTCGTGAGCGGACCTCGCTCGACGTCGACAAGGTCGAGGCGCGGGTTCGGATCATGGACGACAAGCTCTGGGATTATCCCTTCCTACATGTCACCGGGCACGGCAACATTCGCTTGAGCGATGACGAGGTCGTGCGCCTCCGCGAGTATCTCACACGCGGCGGCTTTCTCCACGTCAGCGATAACTACGGCATCGACTCGAGCTTCCGGCGAGAGATGAAGCGCGTCTTCCCCGA
>Ga0136846_1214154_pt1 | contig 34197 bp, 31 predicted proteins | sample HopSoiMetagenom2_FD_96841 | JGI IMG/M metagenome (GOLD analysis project Ga0136846, IMG submission 96841) | Grasslands soil microbial communities from Hopland, California, USA - 2 Assembly 2016 (version 4) | ecosystem: Environmental > Terrestrial > Soil > Grasslands | place: USA: Hopland...
GGGGACCGGGGTCGTTCGGGATACTGGTCCTGACCTGGCCGTGCTTCGCGCGTTCACCGTCGCCGGCAGCGGATCGACTGCTTGAATGGTCGTTCCGAAGGGCAGGACCGGCCGGGGGGATCGATGGAAGACGATGCGGGCATGGACCGGCGAGCAGCGGTCAGGACGATGTTCGGCCTGGGGGCGCTGCCGCTGGTCGGCGCCTGCGCCGGGACCGCGCTGACGCGGACCGGGCAGTCGCAGCCGGCGCTGACGCCACGGCAGCTGGCCGGCCAGCGGGTGATCTTCTCCTATCCCGGGCTGACCGTGCCGTCCGCCCTGCTCCAGCAGATCAGGGCGGGCCAGGCCGCCGGGGTGATCTTCTTCGGCGAGAACATCTCGAACGAGACCCAGATCGCGTCGGTGATCCGGCAGCTGCGCCAGGCCCAGCGGAGCAGCCCAGTGACGTCACCGCTGCTGCTGATGACGGACCAGGAGGGCGGCCTGGTCCGGCGGCTGCCCGGGGCGCCGGCGCCGTCGGAGAAGCAGGTCGGCGCGGCCGCGCACCCGGCCGCGGCGGCCAGGTCGGCCGGCACCAGCGCGGGCCGGAACCTAGCGGGCGTGGGCATGAACGTCAACCTGGCCCCCGTCCTCGACGTCTACCACGCGCCCGGCGACTTCACCGATCAGTACCAGCGCTCTTACAGCAGCCACGCGGCGACCGTGACCGCCTGCGGGAAGGCCTTCATCACCGCCCAGCAGCGGGCCGGCGTGGCGGCCACGGCCAAGCACTTCCCCGGCCTGGGGACGGCCACCGCGGCGCAGAACACCGACACCGGCCGGGTCACCCTCGCCGAATCCCTGTCCGGCCTGCGGGCCAGGGACGAAGCGCCCTACCCGGCCGCCATCGCCGCCGGGGTCAAGCTTGTCATGGCGTCCTGGGCGGTCTACCCGGCGCTGGACGCCAGGCGGCCGGCCGGGCTGTCGCCGGCGGTGATCCAGGGCGAGCTGCGCGGCCGCCTCGGCTACCGCGGAGTGACGATCACCGACGCCATCGAGGCGGGTGCGCTGGCCGCCTTCGGGAGCTACCCGCAGCGCGCCGTGCTCGCGGCCAGGGCCGGGATGGACCTGCTGCTGTGCTCGGCCCGGGACGTGTCGCAGGGCCGGGCCGTGGTCACCGCCCTGGCCGGCGCGCTGGGCAGCGGGAAGCTCGGCGCGGGCGGCTTCCAGGCCGCCGCCCGGCGGGTGACCGCGCTGCGCGACAGCCTGCACTGAGCGTCAGGTCCGGGCGGGGCCCCCAGACCAGGCGGCCAGGGCCGCGCCCGCCCACTCGGCGTGCAGGCGGGCGAACAGGGCGGCGGCCGTGGCGCCGGCCCACGGCGCGGGCAGGAACTGGGCCGGCAGGCCGGGGTCGACCCACGGGAACCGGCGCCAGGCGTGCACGAGGTCGATAACGCGGACGAGCGGGTCGGGCGTGACGTCACCGCCGAACGCCGTGATGAACTCGTCGTACTCCCGGGTCAGCTCGTCCAGGTCCCAGGCGCTGCCGACCATCGCGGCCAGCGCGCTGCCGCCCTGGTACTCGGCCGTGAACAGGTAGCCGTCCGGCAGGCCGGCCTCGGCGAGGACCTGGAGCACCTCGCCGCCGCGGTCGCTGCGCGGGCTGACCCAGACCCCGGGCATCACGCTGCCGAATCCGGCCCAGCGCAGCCGCGTCCTGAGCACGTGCCGGGCGGCGCGCTCGGTCTCCGGAGCGCGCGCGATCACGACGGTCCAGCGCCCGTCCCAGTCCGCGGCGGCCGCGGTGAAGCCGAAGATGCGCTCGGTGCCGTCCCGCAGCAGCCGCTCGGCGGCCGGGGTGAGCCGCCACCGGGTCCGCCGCCCGATCCGCTCCGGGCTGAGCCAGCCGTCGGCGGCGGTGCGCATCAGCGCCTGCCTGGCCGCCTTCTCCTCGACGCCCAGCCGGCCGAACACGTCGATGAACGCCGACGTCCAGGCCTCGCCGCCCGTCGGCAGGACCAGCTCGCCGAGCACGGTGAACAGCACGCTCCGGGCGCTGTCCGCGCCCGCGGCGTGGCGCCGCGGGAGGGCGGGCTGCTCGGTGTCGGTCATGGCAAACTAAATACTACGAACTCTTGACGTTCAACTCAAGATTTGTAGAGTATTGAACATCGGCAGGAAGGAACCGGCCATGCCCGACGCGACGAACACTGCGGCGACGAACAGCGAGGCGGGCGAACCGCGGGTCGAGTTCCGGGTCAGCCCGGACCAGTACCGGCACTGGAAGCTGTCGGCCGACGGTCCGGTCGCGACCCTGGTGATGGACGTCGACGAGCAGGGCGGCCTGGTTCCCGGCTACGAGCTCAAGCTGAACTCCTACGACCTCGGCGTCGACATCGAGCTGTACGACGCGGTGCAGCGGCTGCGCTTCGAGCACCCCGGCGTGCGCACCGTCGTGATCACCAGCGGCAAGCCGAAGATCTTCTGCGCCGGGGCCAACATCCGCATGCTGGCCGCCTCGCCGCACGGCTGGAAGGTGAACTTCTGCAAGTTCACCAACGAGACCAGGAACGGCATCGAGGACGCCACCGCGAACTCCGGCCAGACGTACCTGGCCGCGGTGAACGGCACCGCCTCCGGCGGCGGCTACGAGCTGGCGCTGGCCTGCGATCACATCATGCTGGTCGACGACCGGTCCTCGGCGGTCTCACTGCCCGAGCTGCCGCTGCTCGGCGTGCTGCCGGGCACCGGCGGGCTGACCCGGGTCTCCGACAAGCGGCACGTGCGGCGGGACCTGGCCGACTACTTCTCGACCAAGTCCGAGGGCATCGGGGGCAAGAAGGCGGTTCAGTGGCGGCTGGTCGACGAGGCCGTGCCGCGGCCCCGCTGGGACGAGACCGTCGCGGAGCGGGCCGCCGAGCTGGCCGCGCGCTCCGGCCGCCCGCCGGACGGCACCGGCGTCACGCTGAGCCCGCTGGCCAAGACCCGCGACGACGACGCGATCAGCTACCGATACGTCACCGCCCGGCTCGACCGCGACGCGGGAAAAGTCGATATAACGGTAAAAGGCCCGCCTGGCGACCCGCCGGCCAGCATCGGCGACGCCCGGAGCGCGGATTTCTGGCCGCTGGCCATGACCCGCGAGCTCGATGACCTGATCCTGGACCTGCGCACCAACGAGCCGGACCTCGGCACCTGGCTTTTCCGCACCGAGGGCGATCCGGCCCTGGTCCTGGCCTACGACGAGTTCCTGCTCAGTAACAAGGACGACTGGTTCGCCAACGAGGTCCTGCACTACCTCAAGCGAACCCTGCGGCGCCTCGACGTCACCAGCCGCAGCCTGATCGCGGCGATCGAGCCGGGCAGCTGCTTCGCCGGGTCGCTGCTCGAGCTGGCCCTGGCCGCCGACCGCTCGTTCTCACTCGCCGGGATCTTCGAGGACAAGGACCCGGACGCCACCCCGGCCGCCATCACCGTCGGGAACCTCAATACCGGCCCGCTGACCATGAGCAACGGGCTGACCCGGCTGCAGGCCCGGTTCTGGGGCGACGAGGCCGGCTACGAGGCGGCCGCCAAGCGCAAGGGCGAGGCACTGGAGGCCGAGGACGCCGCCGACCTGGGCCTGATCACGTTCGCGCCGGACGACATCGACTGGGACGACGAGCTGCGGATCACGACCGAGGAACGGGCCAGCTTCAGCCCCGACGCCCTGACCGGCCTGGAGGCCAACTACCGGTTCGCGGGTCCCGAGACGATGGAAACCAAGATCTTCGGCCGGCTGACGGCCTGGCAGAACTGGATATTCAACCGGCCCAACGCGTCGGGCCCGGACGGCGCGCTGCGCCGGTTCGGCACCGGCCAGCGGGCCGTCTTCGACCGGAAGCGAGTCTGACCGCCATGACCACAACCGCCGACTACGGCGAGAAGATCCCGAACAACGTCCGCCTGCACGAGGACCGGCGGCTGCAGCGGGCCCTGGAGTCCTGGCAGCCGAACTTCCTCACCTGGTGGCAGACGATGGGACCGACGCTGCCGACCCAGGACGTCTACCTGCGCACCGCGGTCAACGTCGGCCGGGACGGCTGGGCGCAGTTCGGCCACGTGCCGATGCCGGAGTACCGCTGGGGGATCTTCCTGGCCGAGCGGGACCCGGGCCGCACGGTCGGGTTCGGCGAGCACAAGGGCGAGCCGGTGTGGGACAAGGTACCGGGGGAGTACCGGGCCGAGCTGCAGCGGCTGATCGTGATCCAGGGCGACACCGAGCCCGCCTCGGTGGAGCAGCAGCGCAACCTGGGCGCCACCGCGCCCAGCCTGTATGACCTGCGCAACCTGTTCCAGGTGAACGTCGAGGAGGGGCGGCACCTGTGGGCGATGGTCTACCTGCTGCACGCCTACTTCGGCCGGGAGGGGCGGGAGGAGGCCGAGGAGCTGCTGCACCGCAACTCCGGCAGCGAGGACTCGCCGCGCATCCTGGGCGCGTTCAACGAGGAGACCCCGGACTGGCTCTCGTTCTACATGTTCACGTACTTCACCGACCGGGACGGCAAGTACCAGCTCGGCACGCTCAAGGAATCGGCGTTCGACCCGCTGTCGCGGACCTGCGAGTTCATGCTCAAGGAGGAAGCGCACCACATGATGGTGGGCACCACCGGCGTGGACCGGGTGGTGCAGCGCACCGTCGAGGTGATGCGCGAGCACGACACCGCCGACGTGGGCGGCCTCGGCGCGATCCCGCTGCCGGTGATCCAGAAGTACCTGAACTTCCACTACTCGGTCTCGCTCGACCTGTTCGGCGGCGAGACCTCCACGAACGTGGCCAACTACTACACCGCCGGGATCAAGGGCCGGTGGATGGAGGACCGGCGCAAGGACGACCACAAGCTGGGCAGCGACTCGATCATGGTGGACGCGCTCGTCGGCGACGCCAGTGGTGAGCCGAGCATTGGGCAGACCGAGGTCTCCGCACTGGTCGGCCTCAACACCGACCTGCGGCGCGAGTACATCGCCGACTGCCAGGGCGGCGTCAAGCGGTGGAACCGCATCCTGGAGGAGGGAGGCGTGACGCAGCGGCTCAAGCTGCCGCACGCCGCCTTCAACCGCAAGGTCGGCGCGTTCGCCGGGATCGAGGCGACGCCGGACGGCGAGAAGATCTCCGCGCCGGAGTGGCAGCGCCGCCAGGACGAGTGGCTGCCCAGCGCGGTCGACAAGACCTACGTCCGGTCGCTGATGCGGCCGGTGCACGAGCGCGGCAAGATTGCCGCATGGATCGCACCGCCGCGCAACGGCATCAACGGCCAGCCGTTCGACTACGACTACGTCCACCTCGCCTGAGCTGCCTCCGGGGGACCCGATGAGCGCCGCGGAGTTCAACGCCTGTGACTACCTGCTCGACCGGCACGTCCGGGAGGGGCGCGGGCACCGGCTCGCGCTGACCGGGCCGGGCGGCGACGTCAGGTACGCCGAGCTCGCCGGCCGGGTCGCGCGGGCCGCCGTGGGCCTGCGCGGGCTGGGCCTGCAGGCCGAGCAGCGCGTGGTCATGGTGATGGCGGACTCGCCCGAGTTCGTCGTGGTGTACCTGGCGGCCATGCGGATCGGCGCAGTGCCGGTGCCGGTCTCGACCATGCTGCGGGCCGGCGGCATCGCGGAGATCCTGGCCGACTCGCGGGCCCGGATGGTCGCCGTCAGCTCGGCGTACCGGGAGGTCGTGGCGGCCGCGCTGGGCTTCCCCGGCGTCAGCGAGGTGATGGCGGTGGTCACCGATGAGGCGGGTGAGCCGGTGGCCGGGCTGTCTACCACCGCGCTGGACGGGCTGGCTGCGGACACGCCGGACCAGATCTATCCCACGACCGCGGACTCCCCGGCCTTCTGGCTGTACACCTCCGGGACGACCGGGACGCCCAAGGGCGCGATGCACCGGCACGGCTCGGTCCAGGTGGTGTGCGAGACCTACGCCACCCAGGTGCTCGGCATCACCCCGGAGGACCGGTGCCTGTCGGCGGCCAAGGCGTTCTTCGCCTACGGCCTGGGCAACTCGGTGCTGTTCCCCCTGTCCGTGGGGGCGGCCGCCGTACTCGAGCCGGCCCCGGCGCGGCCAGACCTTATGGCCGAACGGGTCCGGTCCTACGCCCCGTCCCTGTTCTTCGCCGGGCCGACGTTCTTCGCCGGCATGCTGCGCGCCGGCCTGCCGGGCGACGCGCTGGCCGGGGTACGGCTGGCCGCCTCGGCCGGCGAGGCCCTCCCGGCCGCGCTGTACCAGCGGTGGACCTCGCACTTCGGGGTGGACATCCTCGACGGGATCGGCATGACCGAGATGCTGCACATCTTCCTGTCCAACCGGCCGGGCCAGGTCAGGCCCGGGACCACCGGTGTCCCGGTGCCCGGCTACGACCTGCGCGTGCTCGGCGAGGACGGGCAGGAGGTCCCGCCGGGGACGCCCGGGACGCTGTTCGTCCGGGGCGCCTCGGCCGCCACCGGGTACTGGTCCCGCTACGACGCCTCCCGCCAGGTGTTCCAGGGCGAGTGGCTGCGCACCGGGGACACCTACGTGGTGGACTCCGACGGGTACCACGCCTGCCTGGGGCGTACCGGGGACATGCTCAAGGCCAGCGGCATCTGGGTCTCACCGGCCGAGGTCGAGGCCCGGCTGCTGGCCCACGCGGACGTGGTCCAGGCCGTGGTGGTCGCCGCGCACGACGCCGACGGACTGGAGAAGCCGGTGGCGTTCGTCCAGCTCGGCCCGGGCGGCACGGCCGACGAGGAGACGCTGATCGGGTTCTGCCGGGACGGCCTGCCGTCGTTCAAGAGGCCCCGCCGGATCGTGTTCGTGACCGAGTACCCGACGACCGCCACCGGCAAGATCCGCCGGGTGGAGCTGCGCGCGCAGGCCGCGACGATCATGGCGGCGCCCCTGCAGGCGCAGGCGCCCGCCGATCCGGTCCCGCCGCGACCGGGCCACTGAAGGAGCCACCATGACGCTGACCTGGATCAAGGAGAACTCGCCGCGCTGGGACGCCGACAAGCAGCGGATCTTCAGCCCGGCCGAGCTGGCCGCGACCGGCCTGGGTGAACCGCGGCCCGGCGAGCCGGTCGCGGACGAGTGGTGGCGGGTGACCGACGGCGCCGAGGTCGCCGGGTACGGCTGGCTCGACACCGAATGGGGCGACGCCCGGATCACCTTCGTCGTCGCGCCCGGACAGCGCGGCCGCGGCGTCGGCGCCTTCATCCTGGAGCACCTGGAGGACGAGGCCGCCGCGCGGGGCCTGAACTACATCTACAACGTGGTGCCCGGCTCGCACCCCGACGGGGCGTGGATCCGGAACTGGCTGTCCATGCACGGCTTCCACGAGGCCTCCCGCGGCCAGCTCCGCCGCCAGGTCGCCACCCAGATCACCCGGTAGAGCCCTCCGGGGGCTGCCTGGTGTATCAGAACCCGCGCCGGGCGCTCCGGACATACGACGGGCCAGCACGAGACGCCGTCGGCGCCGGCCCGGGTCCAGACGCCTGCGGGGTGAGCGGGTTCGCCCGCCGCCACCCCGTCACCACGTCCGGCCCCGCCGGTTAGGGCCCCGGCGGGGCCGGGCAAAATATATCGCGCCACGGGTGTATCAGGAATGCCCGGAGGCTCCTCCGCTTTGAGAAGCAGCAGGTATCACCCCGAACGGCCCATAACTATCGCCCGACGCGAGGAGCCGCGATGTACGTCGGCGATCTTCCGCTCACCAGCCTGGCCGGCCCCGCCGTGGCCGGGAACCGCCTGGCCTGGCTGAGCTACGACTCCGCGCTGGAACCGGTCCGCTGCCTGCGCGGCGATCCGGGTCAGGCACGCGTCCTGATCTTCACCACGACGCCGATGTCGCTGGAACTCGAGGTGATGGCCGGCCACGTGGCCGGCCAGATCGTCCCGCCGGGGCCGGGGGAGATCGTGGTGGAGACCCCGGACGGTACCAGCGTCCGGATCGAGGCCGATGACATCGGCTTCTTCGACTTCGCCGGCCTGCCGCGCGGCCAGATCCGGCTGCGCTGCGACACCCCGTCGGGGCGGCTGGTCACCGACTGGATCTGCCTGTGACTGCGCCCGGCCCCGGGTCAGGCCCCCAGGGCGATGAAGGAGTAGGCGGTGGCCTGGGCCACCGGGTCATCGCTCATGGCCTGCCGGGCCCGGGTCAGGGCGGCGGCCAGTCCGGTGCCGGTCCGGAGCTGATCGTGCAGGGCGGTCATGAGGGGGACGGTGGCGGGGTCGTTGACCGGGACGACGCTGGCGATTACGCCGGCCGAGCCCAGCGAGATCAGGGCGCTGACCAGGCCGAGGAGCTCATCGGCGCCGACCGCTACGCTGACGGCCGAGCTGCAGCTGGACAGCACGACGTGGTACGGAGCCTGTTTGAGCCGTTCGAGGTCGTAGACGGTCAGCGGCCCGTCCGCCAGCTCGATCGCGGAGAACAGCGGGCTGTCATCCCGGAACGTGCCGTGCGCCGCCATGTGCACCAGCCACGCCCCGTCGATGGCGGCCATCACCCGGTCGGCGGTCGCGTCGCCATCGGCCAGGACGGTCGCGTCCGGGTACTGCCCGGTCAGGGCGCTGACCTCGGCGTCGCCGGTGAGCAGCCGCGGGCCGCCGACCAGGACCACCCGGTTCTCGTCCGGGCGGGCGGCCTGCCGGGCCCGGAGCCATGCCGATGCCGAGGGCGACACGGCCGTGGGCCGGTCTCGCAGCGAGGGCATCATTCCCCACGGCACGGCGTGCAGTTTCCCGGTCGGCACCACCACCAGCGGCCCGTCGCCCAGCAGTCCGACCGACTCACCCAGCAGGCTGGCCTCCAGGCGGCGGCCGATCTCGGTCAGGTCGAGCCGGTGGGTACCGCGGCCGGCGCCCTCGCGGCGCAAGGCGAACAAGGCGTGGGCCAGCGCGCGGGTGGCCGTCTGGGTCGGGCCGACGTGAACCAGATGCAGCCGTCCGCCGGTGACCACGACGGCGTGCAGCTGGCCGTCGACGTCGGTGAGTTCCAGCAGGCCGGTCTCGCCGAGCTGGCCAACGAGGTCGGCGGCGCGCAAGGCCTCGGCCTGTCCGGCTGCCACCGCGGGTGTACGCAGAACCCGCTGCCGGACAGCGGTTTCAAGCCGGCGGCGTTCCCGCTCGAGCGCCGGGGCTGCGGCCCGGCTGTCCAGGGCGCTGTCCAGGCGGGTGGCGACGTTCCGCAGGGCGGCCAGGTCGGCCATCAGCTCGCTGTCGGGCGGCGGGCGTACGGGGGTGATCCGGAGCACCGTGCCGCGCCAGCGCTCGCTCCATTGCAACAGCAGCCTGGCGTCGGCCCGGCGCACGGCGTGCCGCAGCGCCATGCCCGCCAGAGCCGCGCCGTTGGCGGTGGCCAGCGTGCGCAGTTCGGTGGCGCCGAGCGTCTGCAAGTGCAGGTCGAGCAGGGCCAGGCCGCGGTCGCACGCGGCCAGCATGCCCCGCCAGTTCTCCTCGGCCTCGCACCAGGTGGCCCGGGCCAGCCAGCCCACGCTGCGGACGCGCGGCTGGCCCCGGTGCCGGGCGGCCGACGCGGTCTGCAGATGGCGTGCCGCCTCGTCGCGCCGGCCCCGGGCCAGCGCGACCCGGCCGGTGAGCAGGTGCGCGTCGACGGCCCGGGCCGGATCGAGCTCGTCCAGCTGCGCGGTCACCCGTCGAGCCGCCTGCAGCAGCACCGCCGAACGATCCTCACCCTCCGCGAACCGGCAGAGCAGCAGGGTCAACTCGGCGCGGGCCGCCCACCACGGGCGCTGCTGGCGGCGGAACAGCCGGAAGGCTTCGGTGCTGCGATCCTGCGCGAGGCTGAAATCACGGGTCGCGGTGGCGGCGACGGCGGAGGAATACAGCAGCTCGGCGCGCCTGGTCGCCGAGCCATGGTCCTGCTCGATCCTGGCCACCGCGGCATTGACCTCGCGCAGGGCATCTTGGGCCAGGCCGGCCGCCAGCAGCACTGTGCACTTATGGACGAACAGGTCGGCCATGAAGATGTCGAGCCCGTCCAGCAGGGCCTGGGCATGATCGAGATAGGCGAGGGCGGCGGGGAGGTCGCCTCGGATGTGCGCGGCCAGTCCGCGCTCCAGGCGGGCGAAAGCGTAGTCTGCTCGCTGGCCGCATTCGAGCCACAGCGTCTCGACCTGGGCGTAGTCGCGGTCGGCCCGTTCGATATCGCCCATGGCGAGGTATACCGCTGCGCGGTAGTGCAGCGCACGCGCCTCCCAGACCAGGTCGCCTGTGCCGGACAGCAGGCTCACTGCGGCCCGGGCGTCCTGCAGTGCCTCGGTGTTACGGCCGAGGACAAGAAAGGCGGCGACCCTGCGGATCAAGATGCGACCCGTGAGGACGCCGCCGCCACTGCGCTCCACCAGGGAGTCCAGGACCGACAGGCCACGCCGGGGCTGGCCGGAGTGCATCAGGGCCATGCCCAGGCTGGCCGAGACGTCAGACTCCCGATCCGGGTCCCCGGCCTGGCGCGCGAACTGGCGCGCGGCCTTGAACTCCTTGATCGCCTGACCGATATCGCCAAAGTCCCTGAAGACCACGCCGGCCGCCTGGTGCGCGATCGCCGCTTGTGCCGGCGACGGGTGCCCGGCCAGCACCTCACGGGCCGCGGTGAGCGCCTCTGGTGGCCGCGACAGGGCCAGGGCCAGCAGCTTGTCTGGCTCCCAGGCCACCGAGGCGACATCAGGCACGACCGGCATTTACGAATCGTATTTAGTGTTTCAGCATTCCGTCGAGACCATCACCTGAGCAGAGAGGCATACATGCCTGTAAACGACCGCGCGAGGGCGCAGGCCCAGCTGATCTTTAACGGACATCCCGGCGCCGCGGCGCACCCGGCCCCCGACCGCTGGGAGGATGTGGACGACTTCGATTACCTCTACCGTGAGTACGCCGTTCTCGTCCGCGCCGAGGACGTGGAGGAGGTGACCGGCGAGCTGGGGCGGATCTTCGAGGACGCCGGCTACGGAGACGTCCCGGAGGGGGAGGCGCGGGACATCCAGCGCGAGCAGGTCAGCCGGGGCCTCGTCCGCCTGACCGTGCCGACCACACCGACACTGGTGCCGGACCTCATCGGTCGCCTCGACGCGGCTCTCGGGCCGGGGGTGGCCAGGCCCGAGCATAAGGTGTACGTCTGCCCGAATCCGTGTCCCGCCACCGAGCCGGGCGTGGTGCCGTCGGGCACCACCGAACCCGTCCCGCCGCCCGACCCTGCCCTGCGTGTGCCCTGGGCGGGAAACAACGGTAGCGGCGTCAACGTCAGCGTGATCGACACCGGGCTGATCCCGAACGCCGCCGCCGGTCACCCCTGGCTGGCCGGGGTGCAGGGCACGGCGGAGGAGCCGTACACCACCGACAGCGCCGGCGACTCGGTGATCGTCCCGTACGCCGGTCACGGGACGTTCGTCGCCGGCGTGCTGCGTTGCGTGGCTCCGAAGGCGTCGGTCTACGTCGAGCGGGCCTTCGACATCGCCGGCGCCGACTACGAGACCCGCCTGCTGGGCAGCCTGGAGGACGCGCTCGCACGGGATCCGGACATTCTCGTATTCACCTTCACCTCCACCACCCACCGCGATCAGTCCCTGCATACCTTCGACGAGCTGTACGAGCGGCGCATTCGCAGCATCAAGGGCCTGGTCGTACTCGCCCCGGCGGGCAACGAAGGGTCGCCGCGCCTGCACTGGCCCGCCGCCCACCCGGGGGTGATCGCCGTGGGTGCCCTGGCCGCGAACTGGCGGGACCGGGCACGCTTCAGCAACTACGGCCGGTGGGTGGACGTGTACGCGCCGGGCGAGGATCTCGTCAACGCTTTTCCGGAGGGAACATACGTGTGCACCGAGCCGCCCGATGTCGGGCAGCGCCGGCACTTCCACGGAATGGCCCTGTGGAGCGGAACATCGTTCAGCACCCCGCTTGTCGCCGGGCTGATCGCCGCCCGGATGTCGCAGACGGGGGAGAACGCCAGCCAGGCCGCCGACGCGCTCCTGCGGCTGGCCGCCAGCCAGGCGATTCCCGGCGTCGGCCCGGTGCTCTATCCCGGCCAGGCCCTGTCGTAAGCCCGGGCCAGGACGGGCCTCAGATAGCCTCCACTTCCGGGTAGGCGGGTTCCCACATGGCCGCGCGGACCCGCTCGGCCAGTCCGTCGAGCGGCACCTCGGACAGCCCCTCGGCCACCGCGGCCCGGGCCACCGCCTCGCCCACCGCGGCGGACACCTCGCGCAGGCTGGTGACCGGCGGCAGCACGGCCGCGCCGGGACTGGTGACGTCGGCCAGCCCGGCCAGCGCGTTGGCCGCGGCGGCCAGCATGGCGTCGCTGACGCGGCGGGCCCGGGCGACGGTGACGCCGAGACCGAGGCCGGGGAAGATCAGCGCGTTGTTGGCCTGGGCGACCTGGTACTCGACCCCGCCGTAGCTCACCGGCGGGAACGGGCTGCCGGTCGCGATGAGCGCCCGGCCCCCGGTCCAGGCGATCAGGTCGGCGGCCTGGGCCTCGGAGCGGGAGGTCGGGTTGGACAGCGGCATGATGACCGGCCGCTCGGAATAGCCGGCCATCGCGGTGACGATCGGCTCGGAGAACGCCCCGGGCTGGGTGGAGGTCCCGATCAGCATGGTGGGACGGGTCCGGGTCACCACCTCGGCCAGGCCGATGCACCCGTCCGCGTCACGCTCCCACCCGGCTACCTCCGCGGCGGTCCGGGCGTACGGCACCTGGAAGTCGCGCAGCGTCCCCGGGTAGCCCTCGGCGAGCAGGCCCTTGCTGCCGAGGGCGTAGAACCGGGTCATGGCCTCCGCCGGGCTGAGGCCGTCGTCGATCATGACCTGCCGCAGCGCGTCGGCGATCCCGATCCCGGCCGTGCCCGCGCCGTGGATCACGATCACCTGGTCGCGCATCGCGGTGCCCGCGGCCCGGGTGGCACCCAGCGCGGCGGCCAGCACCACGGCGGCGGTGCCCTGGATGTCGTCGTTGAACGTGCAGCAGCTGCCGGCGTACTTCAGCAGGATCCGGCGGGCGTTGGCGGCGCCGAAATCCTCCCAGTGCAGCATCGCGTGCGGGAACAGCTTGGCCGCGGCGCTGACGTAGGCGTCGATCAGCTGGTCGTACCGCTCGTCCCGCACCCGCGGGTGCCGGGCGCCCAGGTACATGTCCTCGGCCAGCAGGGCCTCGTTGTCGGTCCCGGTGTCCAGCACGACCGGGATGACCCGGCGGGGGTGCAGCCCGGCCGCCGCGGTGTAGACGGCCAGTTTCCCGTCCGCGATCGCGATGCCGCCCACCCCCCAGTCGCCGATGCCCAGGATGCCCTCGGAGTCGGTGGCGACGATCAGGTCTACCTCGTCGGCTTCCAGCCCGTAGTTGCGGAAGGCCGTCTCCACCTGGTCAGGGTGATCCACCGACAGGTACACCCCGCGCGGGCGGGCGAACTCCAGGCTGTACCGCTCGATCACGGTCCCGATCGTCGGGGTGTACACGATCGGCAGCATCTCGTGGATGTGCTCGGCCAGCAGCCGGTAGAACAGCACCTCGTTGCGGTTGCGTATCTGGCCGAGATGCAGGCTCTTGGCCAGGTCGTCAGGCTGGCGCAGGTACTGCGCGTAGACCCGGCGCAGCTGCCCCTCGATCGTCGAGACGCCGCCGGGCAGCAGGCCGGTGAGCCCGAGCGCCTCCCGTTCGGCCAGCGTGAAGGCGGTGCCCTTGTTGAGCATGGGCGAGAAGAGCACCGAGGTGCCCCGCAGCCGGACCCTGGCTACCGTGCCGGTCTGGTCGAGCTCGAACGGACGATCTGGCATTGCGTCACCTCGTGTCCGGGCCAACGTGCGTGTGCCAAGAAGTAACACACGACGAACCCGTCGCGCACCCGGAGCCGGTGACGCGATGCCAGAAGCCGTCTCTCAGTCGAACGAGGGCTTGCGGTCCCTGCTCCGCTTGAGCTCGAAGAAGCCGTCGGTCCCGGTGACCAGCGCCACCCCGTCGTACAGCCGTCCGGCCGCCTCGCCGCGCGGCGCGGGCGTGATGACCGGGCCGAAGATGGTGTTCCCGGCGATGCGGATGACCGGGGTGCCGACGTCGATGCCGACCTGGTCGAAGGCCTCGTTGTGGGAGTCCTTGATGAGCTGGTCGAGCTCGTCGCTGTCCGCGGCGGCGGCCAGCGAGGCGGGCAGGCCCACCTCGGCCAGGGCCTCGGGGATCACCTGCGGGTCCTCACGACGGCCCTCGTTGTGGAGCCGGGTGCCGATCGCGGTGTACAGCGGCCCGAGGATGTCGGTGCCGCTGTGCTGGGCGGCGGCCGCGACGACCCGGATCGGCCCCCAGGCCTTGCTCATCCGCTCCAGGTACTCCTCGTTCAGGCCCTGGCCCTCATGCTGGATCAGGTTGAGGTAGGCCAGGGACATGATCCGCCAGTCGGTGCGCACCGGCCGGACCTTCTCGACCTCCAGCATCCAGCGGGAGGTGATCCAGGCCCAGGGGCACAGCGGGTCGAACCAGAACTGAACGTCTTCTCTTTCCGTCTGTTCCGTCACGACCGCGCCAACCGCCGCCGGCGCGCCGCTATTCCCCGCCCCGGCCTCAGGACCCGGCGCCGCCGGACAGGACGAACCCGGTGACGGCCGCGGCCACGTCGCGGTGCACGGTCTCGTTGAGGATGTCGTGGCGGGCCCCGGCGAACTCGGCCAGGCGGGCCCGCTTCAGCCGCCCGGCCCACTCCCGGGCGTGCCCGGCCGGTACCACCGGGTCCTCCGCGCCGTGCACGAACAGGACGGGCAGCGTCACCTGCCCGAAGCCGGCGGCCAGCTCATCCCAGGCCGCGGGGAGCACGTCAGCCAGGCTGCGGGCGCCGGCCGCGCTGGTGAACGCCAGCGGATCGTAGGCCAGCTCGTCCAGGTAGAACGGATCACCGGACAGGCCGGCCGGATCCAGGTCAAGGTCCGGGGCGTCAGCGTCGCCAAGCGCGACAACCCAGTCCAGCGGGGAGATCGCCGCTCCGGACAGGATGAGCCCCGCGTACCGGCCGGGGTCGCGGGCCGCCGACACGGCGGCGGCCGCCGCCCCGAGCGAGTGCCCGGCCAGCCAGACCGGCCGTCCCGGCTGGGCCGCCTCGGCGATGGCGGTCAGCCGGCGTCCGTTCTCCACCAGGTCGTCGATGGACCGGATGACGGCCCGGTCGCCGTCGGTGAGCCCGTGGCCGATCTCGTCGAGCGCCCACAGGTCGATCCCGGCGTTGTTCAGCGCGTTCCCGTACCGGTGGTACAGGCCTGAGTGCTCGCCGAAGCCGTGCAGGAAGACCACCGTCGCGGCGCTGGGGGCCGGGACGCGCCAGGCCTTGTAGTACACCTGTCCGGTTACTCCGCTGAAAGTGGGCACGCCTGCTCCTGTCTTCTTACCGGCACTATGTATTAATCGTGCCCGGGGCCGCCTCGTCAAGGGGGCGGGTGCGCTGATCTCGCCGCGTCAGGGCGGGACTACCCGGCCGGGCGGCGGGGAACGCGTGGCGGCGCGCGACCGCGACCGTGCCCAGCGCGGCGGCGCCGAACGCCAGCGTGACCCAGGGCAGGCCGGCCGGCCCGGCCCGGCCCAGGACCAGGCCGCCGGCCAGTGACCCGGCGGCGATGCCGGCGTTGTACACCGTGGTCTGCAGGGCGGTCGCCACGTCGGCGCGAGCCGGGCCGGCCGCGTCGATCAGCGCCGTCTGCAGCAGCGCCGGCGCCCCGCCGAACGCCGCGCCCCACAGCGCCACCGCGGCCAGCAGCGCGGCCGGCTGGCGCCCGGCCAGGCCCAGGGCCGTCATCGCCGCGGCGATCATGGCCATGGCGGTGAGCAGCGCCAGCCGCAGGTACCGGTCGGCGGCGATGCCGGCGATCCAGATCCCGGCCACGGTCGCCACGCCGAACACCAGCAGGACGAGCCCGGCCCGGCCCGGTGCGAAGGGGGCGAGGTAGGTGTACATCGCCTGGTGCCCGGTGAGCAGCAGCACGGTGGCGGCGAGCACGGCGGGCACGCCGGGTCCGGACGCCACCTGGCGGAGCGGGACCCGGCGGGCCGGGGGCTCGCCGCCGAGGGCGGGGACCTGGCTCCCGGTCCAGGGCACCAGCAGCAGCGCCACGGCCGCCAGCAGGCCGAAGACGGCCCGCCAGCCGAGCAGGCCGGCCAGCGCCGCCCCGGCCGGGATGCCGGCGGACAGCGCGACGGTGATGCCGCCCAGGACGACCGCGATGGCCCGGCCGCGCTGGGCGGCCGGCACCATCCGCGCCGCGTAGCCGGCCAGCATCGACCACAGGGCGCCGCCCATGACGCCCGCCAGCAGCCGGGCCGCGAAGGTCAGCGGGTACCAGGGCGAGATCGCGGTCACCGCGTCGAGCAGCGCGAAGCCGGCCAGCACCGCCTGCAGCACGGGCCGCCGGGGCAGCCCCCGCAGGGCCGCGGTGACCGGGATCGCGGCCAGCGCCGAGGCGACCGCGAACGCGCTGACCAGCAGCCCGGCCCGCGCCTCCGGCACGTGCAGGCCGCTGCTCAGCTGCGGGAGCAGGCCGGCCGGGAGCAGGTCGGTCGTCACGTCGGTGAAGGCCGCCGTGGCCAGGGCCAGCAGGCCCGCCCAGGGAAACGCGTCGGGAAGCATTCCGCCATGGTCCGACCTTCACATCAGTGTGAAGGCAAATCCTGGGAGCACCGGTGCGGATCGGTGAGCTGTCCGCCCGGACGGGCGTCCCCGCCCGGCTGCTGCGCTACTACGAAGAGCAGGACCTGCTGCACCCCGAGCGGGACGCCAGCGGGTACCGCAGCTACGGCGAGGCCGACGCCGGCCGCGTCGAGCAGATCCGGGGGCTGCTCGACGCCGGCCTCACCACCGAGATCATCCGCCAGCTCCTGCCGTTCCTCGGCGGCGGCATCCACCTGCCCGCGCCGTGCCTGACTGCGGACATGGCGCAGCTGCTGGAACTACAGGCCAGCCGGCTCGGGCGGCGCATCGACTGCCTGAGCCGCAACCGGGACGCCCTGCTGGGCTACCTGGCCGCCATCCGCGGGCCGCTACAGGACCGCTTCGGCGAGCAGGGTGACCTGGTCGGGTGAGGCGGTGGCCGGGACGAAGATGAGCTCGTCGCAGCCGGCCGCCTCGAACGCGGCGGCGTAGCCCTGGGCCATCTCGGTGCTGACGGCGGCGCCCGCCGCGATCTGCCGGGCGACGTCGCCCAGCCAGTTGTAGTAGTGCAGCAGGTAGTTGTCCGCGTGGCCGCGGGCCTCGGGTCCCAGCGCGAAGTAGGCCAGCGAGAGCTTGCGCGGCCTGCCCGGGCGGCCCGCCTCGGCCCAGGCCCGGTCGACCTGCGCCCCGGCCTGGGCGAACATGTCCGGGGTGCCGCCGCCCATGATCCAGCCGTCACCGAGCAGGGCCACCCGGCGGAAACTCGCCTCGGCGTTGCCGCCGAGGATGAGCTCGGGGCCGCCGCGCCGTACCGGCTCGGGCCCGATCGCCCCGGCGTAGCCGTAGTGCTCGCCGGACCAGATCCGCTTCATCTCGGCCAGCTGCTGGTCCAGCCGGCGCCCCTTGCCCTCGGTCGGCAGCGCGCTGGCCGCGTAGTCGTCGTCACGGCCGCCCAGGCCCAGGCCGAGCACCAGGCGCCCCCCGGAGAGCCGGTCGAGCGAGGCGGCCTGCTTGGCGAACAGCGCCGTGTTGGCGTACAGGGGCGCCAGCAGCACGCTGGTGGTCAGCCGGATCCGGCTGGTGACCGCGGCCGCGGCCGACAGCGCGATCAGCTCCTCGTAGTTCGGGTAGACCAGGCGCCCGATCGTCCCCAGCGTGCTGAAGCCGGCCTGCTCGGCGTCCCTGGCCCAGTCGACGAGCCTGCGGCCGTCGACGCCCGGCACGGTGTTGGGCAGGCCGATTCCGATGTCCATGGTTCATCCAACCACAGGTGCTAGGAGCCGCCCGCGGGCCGGCGGCTGACCGCCAGCCGCGAGAACCCGGAGGTGGCGTCGATGTCGTACCGCGCGGTGGCGCCCGCCCAGCCGGGCGACGTCACCACCGTGCCGCCCGCCAGCCCGGTCAGGTGCTGGCCGTCGAGCGAGACGAAGGCCGCGCCGCCGTCCGCCGTCACCCGGGCCGGCACGCCGGGCGGGAGGCTGAGCAGGAACTGGCTCACCCCGCCGGCCAGCAGCAGCGGCACGGTCCCGGCCGGCCGGGGCAGGCTCATGTCCAGGGTGCCCGAGCCCGCCATGACGGCGATCCCGGCCACCTTGCCGCCGCGCAGGTCGGCCTTCGTGAGCTGGGTACCGCCGGCCAGGTCCAGGCTCCACGTGACGGCCGGGCTGAGGACCACCTTCACCGCGTAGCCGGAGCCCGGGCCCGGGGACCCCGGCCCGCCGGGGGCCGTGCCGTCCAGCGACAGCACGATCAGGCGGGAGCCGGACAGCACCGGCCGGACCGGGGCCCCGTCCGGCACCGAGACGCGGAGCAGGGGCCCGCCGGGCCTGCCCACCGTGATGTCGAGGACCGCGGTCCCCGACGTGACCTTGAGCTCGGCGCGGGTCAGCCCGCCCCGGGACATGACGGCGACATGCCGCGAGCCGGCTCCGCCGAGGGCCAGGGCGGTGCCGGCCGCGCCCGCGGCGACGGCGATCGCGGCCGCGAGCACCATGATCAGCCGCGGCCGGGTGAGCCAGCCTGGCATACCACGCACGGCCCCACCCTAGGCCGTCCCGCGCGGCGGCCGGGGGAACCAAAGGACGGCGTCAGGGAATCGTCACCGGGTCCCGCGGGCCATGCCGATCAGCCGGCCGAGCACGGCCGGGCCGTCAGCCCGCAGGCCGTTGTGCTCGTACTCGCTGGTCACCCAGGTTTGCAGGCCGCGGATGGCGCGGGCCGTCTGCATCGAGAACTCGCGGTCCACGTACATGTCGTCGTAGTAGACCGCGGCGGCCGCCGGCACCTCGCTGGCCGCGAGGCGCGACGGGTCGTACAAGGGCGGCCAGCCGTCCCGTTCGGCCAGCAGTTCGGCCGCCCGCCGGAACGGGCGCAGCACCGGGTCACGGTCGATCATCCACGGGTAGATCATCTCCCCGGTGAAGTACAGCGGGCTGGCGTCCGGGGCGAACTCCGGGTACTCCGCCCGGATCCGCTGCGCGGACCACCGGGTGGCCTGTCCCTGCGCGTACGCCGCCTCGTGCAGCAGCGCGTACAGCGGCCCGGTCGCGAAGCTGATCTGCTCCATCATCGCGTACAGGAACGCGTCGGACAGTTCGCCCCCGGCGAACGGGTCCTCGAGCAGGTAGTGCAGCGCGTGGCTGCCGCCGCTGGTGCCGAGCATCATCCCGGCCGACTGGAACGCCTCCACCGGCAGCAGGCTGCCGTCCGGCAGCCGCACCTCGCCGCCGGCCAGGTGCTCCGCGACCCGCCGGGCCTGGTCCGCGTCCTGCGGGTACCGCTCGTAGTGGGCGGCGTTCTTGGCCGCCACCGTCCGGTAGGTCTGCCGGTAGACGTCGTCAGCGGTCGCGGTGAGCCCGGGCAGGCCGCCGGTGATGAACGCCTCCCGGATGCCGTGCGGCGCGAACGACAGGTAGGTGACGGTGCACATGCCGCCGAAGCTCTGGCCGAGCACGCTCCACGGCTCGTCGGTGAGCTGGCGCCTGATCAGCTCGGCGTCGAGCACGATGGCATCGGCGCGGAAGTGCGCCAGGCGGCCGGCCTGAGCCTGCGGATCCAGCCCGGCCAGGGTCTTGCGGTTCACCGGGGAGGAGCGGCCGGTGCCGCGCTGGTCGAGCAGCAGCACCCGGTAGTCCTCCAGGGCCCGGTCCAGCCAGCCCTCCCGGCCCTCCGGGCGCTGCGCCCCGAACCCGGGCCCGCCCTGCAGGAACAGCAGCCAGGGCAGGTCCGCGCCGGCCTGGCCGGCCGCGACAACCTCGCGGGCGAATACCTCGATCTGCTCGCCGTCCGGCCGGGAATGGTCCAGCGGGACGGCGAATAACCGGTCGGTGAGCACGGTGCCGGGGTGGCGGAAGCTGATCACGCTCCGACCGTACCTGCCCGCTCCGGGGCCGCCCGTGAGTAGGGTCGTCGTCATGGGAAGCGGTATCCGGCCTGTCAGCGTAGCCGAGCGGCGGGCGCGGCTGGCGGCCCGGCACCACCTGGCCCCCGCGTCCAGGGGCGCGGCGTCGCCGGCCGGGGTGGCCGGCGCCGTGGCGGACATCATCGCGCTGCACGGCACCGACCCGGCTTCGGTCTACCTGGCCGCGCGGGCCCGGACCGGGGCCGCCCGGGCGGACATCGAGAGCGCGCTGTACGACCAGGGCACGCTGGTGCGGATGCTCGGCATGCGGCGGACGGTGTTCGTCGTCCCGGCCGCCCTGATGCCGGTGATCCAGGCCGCCTGCACCGACCAGATCGCCGCGCGGATGCGGCGTGACCTGGGCAGGCGGGTCCAGGAGTCGGCGATCGCCGCGGACGGCGCCGCGTGGCTCGACGAGGCGGGCGCGGCCGTGGTGGCGGCGCTGGCCGCCCGCGGCAGCGCCACCGGCGCTGAGCTGTCCCGGGACGAGCCGCGGCTGCGCGCCCAGATCGTCTACCCCGCCGCCGCGGGCAAGAGCTACGGCGGCCCGGTGAACGTCACCAGCCAGCTCCTGACGCTGCTGGCGGCCGAGGGCCTGATCGTGCGCGGCCGGCCGCGGGGCGGCTGGACCTCCAGCCAGTTCACCTGGTCCGCCGCGCCGGATCAGCCCAAGCCGGACGCCGCCGCCGCCCGGGCCGAGCTGGCCCGCCGCTGGCTGCTGGCCTTCGGCCCGGCCGCCCCGGCCGACCTGCAGTGGTGGGCCGGCTGGACGGCGACGCAGGCCAGGCAGGCGCTGAGCCAGCTCGAGCTGGCCGAGGTGGACCTGGACGGGACGGCCGGGGTGATGCTGGCCGCCGACCAGGACGCACCCCCGGCGGAACCGTGGGCCGGGCTCCTGCCCGCCCTCGACCCGGCCGCGATGGGCTGGCGCGAGCGCGGCTGGTACCTCGGAGGGCACGCGGCCGCGCTGTTCGACCGGTCCGGGAACATCGGCCCGACCGTGTGGTGGGACGGCCGGATCGTGGGCGGCTGGGCGCACCGCCCGGACGGCGAGATCGCCGTCCGGCTGCTCGAAGATCCCGGCGCCGAGGCCGCGGCGGCCATTAACGCCGAGGCCGGGCGGCTGCGGGAGTGGATCGGCGAGGACACCAAGATCCGGATCACCCCCCGGTTCCGCACCCCGCTCGAACGCGAGCTGGCCGGCTAGGGACGGCCTTTTCCATCACGATTCGGCCTAGCACACATAAAACCCGGGAACGGGGAAGCTTACCGGCATGGTTACTTTCATTATCGTTTTGATCATCATCGGCCTCATCGCCGGCGCTGTCGCGCGGCTCCTCATCCCCGGCCGCGACCCCATCGGGCTGCTCGGCACCATCCTGCTGGGCATCGTGGGCTCGTTCGTGGGCGGCTTCCTGCAGAACCTGATCCAGCACCACACGCTGAGCATCCACAGCTTCCACACCGTCGGGATCATCGGGTCGATCATCGGTGCGCTGATACTCCTCCTCCTCCTCCGCCTGTTCCACGCCGAGCCCGGCCGCCGCCGCTGACAGCCGCCGGAACACCGGGCGCGGGGGCGGCAGCCGCCCGTCCGCGCCCGGGGTGCACTGCGCGGCGACGCGGGCGGCCAGGTCCGGCAGGAACGGCGCCAGCTCCCGGCCCAGCACCGAGCAGGCTCCCAGCAGCTGCGCGAGCACCGCGTCGGGCTGTTCAACCCCCTCCCGCCCGGCCCGGGCCAGTTCCCAGGTCCGGGCCCGGTTGACGTAGGCGTTCGCCTCATCGACGATCCGCCAGATCGCTGCCGTCGCCCGCCGGAAGTCGAAATCCTCCAGGGCGGCGCCCGCCGCCGCGTTCGCCTCGCGGCACGCCGCGGCCAGGCGCCCGCCGCCCGGCGCGACGGCCAGTGCGGCGTCCGGCGCGACAGCCGGTGCCGCGGTAACGCCGGGAACCCGGCCGCCGCGGTAACGGCCGATCATGGCGACGACCCGGTTGACCAGGTTGCCCAGGCCGTTGGCGAGCTCGTCGTCGGCCCGGGCCACCAGGCGCCCGGCGGTGAAGTCGGCGTCGCCCACCCGCGGTACCTCGCGGAGCAGCCACCAGCGCACCGCATCGGCTCCGTACGCGGCGGCCAGCCCGGCGGGCTCCAGCGCGGCCGCCTCCGGTCCGGCCGCGGACTTGCTGATCTTGCGGCCGCCGGCGGTCAGGTAGTCATGCACGGACAGGGCGGTCGGCAGCGGCTGCCCGGATGACAGCAGCATGGCCGGCCAGTAGACCGCGTGGAACCGCAGCACGCCCTTGCCGAGCAGGTGAATGCGGTTCCCCGGGCCGGCCCACCACCGCCGGCAGTCCTCCTCGCCGGGACCGAGCGCGGTCACGTAGCTGCACAGCGCGTCGAACCAGACGTAGATCACCTGCCCGGGGTCGCCGGGCACCGGGATGCCCCAGCCGCCGGCCCGCCCGGCGGGCCGTGACACCGAGAAATCCTCCAGGCCGGCGTCGATGAACGCGAGTACCTCGTTCCGCCGCCCGGCTGGCTCGATGCGCAGCTCGCCGGACGTGATCGCCGCGCGCAGCGGGGCGGCGTAGCGGGACAGCCGGAAGAACCAGTTCTGCTCACTGACCTGCTGCGGCACCGTCCCGTGGTCCCGGCAGCGGCCGTCGCGCAGCTCGGCCGGGGTGTAGAACTGCTCGCAGCCGGTGCAGTACAGCCCCTCGTACCGCCGGCGGTACAGGTCCCGGGCGCAGGCCCGCCAGAACCGCTCGACGCCGGGCCGGTGCCGGGGGTCACGGCTGGTCCGGATGAAGTCGTCGACGGTCAGCGACAGCGCGCCGCCGAGGGCGGCGAACGCCCCGGCGTTGCGGTCGACGAACGCGCGCACCGGAGTCCCGGCGGCCTCGGCGGCCAGCACGTTCTTCAGCGAGTTGTCGTCGGTGCCGGACTGGAACCGGACGTCCTCGCCGCGGGCGCGGCGGTAGCGGGCCAGCACATCGGCCTGCACGAACTCGAGGGCGTGCCCGATGTGCGGGCGCGCGTTCACGTACGGAATGGTGGTGGTGATGTAGGTCGCGGTCATCGCAGCCTCCTCCCGGGGGCTCCGCCTGTGCCGCACGCACATTGCCGCAAACACGTCGAGGCCCCGTCACAGGGCCTCGGAAACGTCAGTGTCCGGACGTGTCAGCGGCCCCGCGTGCGGGGCATCATGACCTGTCGTCCGGAAGTGCTCACGAGTTCAAGGATACCGCCCCGGTGCCGGGTGCCGGCCGGGTCACTGGATAGGTTATTCACGACATCGATCCGGAACGGAGCTGAGGTGACACCTACCGAGCACGCGCCCGGCCGTCCTGACGGCGTCGCCCCGGAGGACCTCCCGCATCTGCGCCGCTGCGTCGAACTGGCCGCCGAGGCCGTGGACGCCGGGGATTACCCGTTCGGCTCGGTGCTCGTCGCGGCCGGCGGCCAGGTCCTGGCCGAGGACCGCAACCGCGAGAACACCGCGGGCGATGCGACCCGCCATCCGGAATTCGAGCTGGCCCGCTGGGCCGCGGCCAACATGACGGCGGCCGGCCGGTCCGCCGCCACCGTGTTCACGTCGGGGGAGCACTGCCCGATGTGCGCGGCCGCGCACGCCTGGACGGGGCTCGGCCGCATCGTCTACGTGAGCTCGTCCGAGCAGCTGACGGCGTGGCTCGCCGAGCTGGGAGTGCCGCCGTCCCCGGTCCGCGCGCTGGCCATCGGCGAGGTCGCTCCCGGCCTGACGGTCCAGGGCCCGGTCGCCGGCCTCGACGAGCAGGTCCGCGAGCTGCACCGCCGTTTCCGCGGCTGATGCGGGACCGGGTTCCCCGCGGTCATTCCGGCGTCCGCCGGCGTGTCGTTTTGCCTGGCTGTCGCCTTGGTGGGCATCGTAAGAGCGACGTAACCCGCGATTCTCTCACCGCGCACGACAGTCAGCATGCACACTGGAAGGCGAAAGGGGGGCACCCCGGAGCATGGGCGAGGGCAGCGTCGTGACCTGGCCGGACGCCGTGGCGGACCCGCCCGGTATGTCGGCTCCGTGGCCGTTGTCGACGTCACTGGTGCTGGGTGCCCTGCCCGGCGCCACCCCGAGTGCCCGCCTGCACGCCCGGGCCGTACTGACCGAATGGGAGCTCGGCGACCTGGTCGAGGCGGCCGAGCTCATCGTCAGCGAGCTGGTCACGAACGCCGTCCGGGCCTCGACCGGGCCGGACGGCAGGCCCCGGTACGACGGCGCCTCGATGCCGGTCGTGGTGCTGCGGCTGGCCAGCGACCGGATCCGGCTGCTGATCGAGGTGTGGGACGCCATCCCCGGCGCGCCGGCGGCGGCGCACCCCGGGCCCGACGAAGAGGGCGGCCGGGGCCTGATGCTCGTCGAGGCGATGTGCGACCGCTGGCACTGGCAGGCCGTCCCGGGCTGGGCCGGCAAGGTCGTCTGGGCCGAGCTGCACAGCGATTAGCCCCGCCGGCGGGTAGCCTCCGCTACAGCCAGCGGACCGGGTCGCCGGTGCTGATCCGGCCGGGGTGCAGCACCTCGGCGTAGACCCCGGCGCACGGCTCGGGACCGGCCTGCGGCAGCTCGGGACCGGCCTGCAGCAGCGGGCTGACCCGGTTGTGCCGGGCGAGGACCCGCAGGGCCTCGGCGTCCCGGGGCAGTTCGCCGTGGGCCAGGGTGGGAATCGCGCACCGCGGGGTCCGGGCGATCACGCGCAGCACGAGGTCCGCGCCGATCCGCAGGTCCCGGCCGAGCCAGTCGTTCTCGGTGAACCCGGCCGCCCCGGTGCCGATGACGACGTTGGGGCGGTACCGCTCCAGGTGGGCCCGCCGGTACGGGCTGAGCTCGGCGATCCGGTCCAGCGTCGCGCTGGTCAGCAGGTGGAGCGGGGCGAAGTCGACGAACGTGCCGGGCGGGGCGCCTGCGCCGATCTCGACCAGCCTGGCCTCGACCGGGGCCGTTATCCCGTCGCGGAGCACCGCCTCGGGGACGGCCCGGTCCAGCGAGGCCCCGGGCGGCGGGACCGAGGTCAGCGTGACCGGCTCGTTCAGCAGCCTGGACAGCACGTCGTCGACGTCCGCGTCGGTACTGGCGACGGTCTTGCCGTCCGGCAGCGTGATCAGGGCGGCCACCGCGGGGCCGGCTCCGCCGAGGGCCCTGGCGGACAGGGTGAGCAGGTCCCGCCACAGCCGCGGGTACTTGGCGCTCGCGATCTTGCCGGTGCGGCGGCTGACCACGGCCAGCCGCCGGTCCCCGGCCAGGCCGGCCCGGCTGACATCGCCGGCGACCAGGTCCTCGCCCAGCATCGACTTGACCGGATAACGCCGCAGCCTGGTCACCGTCCCGAGCATGCTCCGAGCCTAAGTCCTCCGGCGCTGCGGTCAGGACTCCCCGGGCGCCCGGTACGCGGGCGACTTCGTGATCACCTGGTCCATTTCCGCCGGTGTCATCAGCGGCCTCCAGTCCGGCCGGCGTCGCGTGGCCTGCCGGCGTCAGCCCGCGGCGACGGCGACGGCGACGGCCTCGATCTCGACCAGCTGGCCCGGGTAGCCGAGCACGGCCACGCCGAGCAGGGTGCTGGGCGCGTCGTGCTCACCGAACGCCGCGCTGACGACATCCCAGGCCGCCACCAGGTCAGCCCGCTCGGCCGACGCGACGAACACGGTGGTCTTGAGCACGTCGGCCAGCGTGGCCCCGGCCTCGGCCAGGGCGGTGGCCAGGTTGGCCACCGCCAGGCTGGCCTGCGCCCGCACGTCACCCGGGCCGACGACCTCGCCCCGGTCGTCCAGGGGACACGCCCCGGCGGTGAAGACCAGGGCACCGCGCGGGGCCACCGCGGCATACGCGTAGGGAACGCCGGAGAACAGGCTGCCGGACCGGATCAAGTTGATCATCTCAGCAGCCTGCCACCTGTTACGACCACTTTTCCCCGTTCTGGAAGCCGGCGGCGGAGGTGCTGGCGATCGCGGACATCACGGCGTGGCTGGAGGTGATCAGCCCGAGCTCGCGGTTCTGGTTGAGGGAGGTGCTGGAGAAGTTCTCCGAGCCGATGAAGACCTTGGCGTGGCTGGTGCCGTAGTCGGCCTCGATGACCTTGCCGTGGATATAGAAGCCCTTGGAGGAACTGCAGTAGCTGATCGGACGCCGCCTCCCCGCAGACCTGTACCTCGGCGCCGCGATCGCAAGACCTTCATGATGTCTCCAAAATTTCCCGGGCCGGTGACGCAGGCCGGGCGCTAGCCCAGCTTCCACAGCTGGCTGAGGTCGAACAGGTCGCAGTCTTCGACCACCAGGCGGGTGCCGTTGCCGTCGCTGGAGTTGCTCGGGGAGACGCACGAGTTGGTGAAATTCACGGGCCAGGTGCGGAGCCCGAAATCTGGGCCGGCCGTGTTGCTGGCGTCGGGCAGCTCCCACCACTGCCCGCCGGTCGCCAGGTTGCAGGGGCGCAGGATCAGCTGGGTGCCGGGGGCCAGGTTCGGATCGGTGAGGCACATGCCGCCTGCCAGGTTGTAGATCTCATAGACGGGGCTGCCGTTACTGTCGTAGACGAGGTTGCCGTTGAGGTCGTCGGGCGGGATGACCACCGACCGCTGCATGGCCCCGCTGGAGGCGTACCCGTGGCAGCGCCACAGCTGCAGCCGCGTGCCGCTGGATTGGGACCCGCCCGGGTCATCGAAGCACAGGGTATTCCCCTGGGCGTGCAGGTACGGGCTGAAGATCTCGGCCCACCCCCCGGGCGGCGGGACGATATCGGCCCGCGCGGGTCCGGTGCCGGCCAGGGTCAGCCCGGCCGCCAGCGCGATCGCGGCGAGCGCGCCCGCTAGCCTCGTCCTTGGTCTCATGTCGCGTTCTCCTTCTGAAAGTCACAGCGGACGCCGCACGTCGCCGGGGCGCGCACCGATGTAGAGGTAACGTTCGATTCTCGACATGATCAACTCGGCGTGACCCTGGGCTTCGGCCAGTTCGGGTGACGCTTGTCCTGGATGCAGATCACAGCAGGCTTCCCGTCACCCGCAAGGCGGCGGTCCCGATGACCCTGTTACTCCAGCGCATGCTCTACCCCCGGCACCTCGACGAGCGTTTCTGATTCCGCCGTCACCGTTAAGAGGGCGTCTGGCCGGCCGTGATACCCCGTTGACAGCCTGACTTTCTGCGCACCCCACCCCTGCCGCGCAGAAGACCCAGCCCGTCCAGCGGCGCTGCTCGTCGGCATTGAGGTTGTCGGGGCGGCGGCGGATCCAGCTGGTGATGTGACGGACCTTGGGCGGGGTGGGGGACGGCCGGCGGGGCCGCCTTGCCCTTGAAGGGCCTGAGATAGGCGTAGACGGTGCCGTAGCTACCGCAGAAGCCCAGCGCCTTGACCTCTCTGTACAGTTGCTGGATGTTGGTGCAGCCCTCGTTCCACCGCTGGTGGAGGTAGGGTTTGTGGTCGTCCAGCATGCCCGGCCATCCGGCCAGCGCACCCGCCACCAGCTCATCGACGCTGGTCGCGTGGAAGTAGCGCGCGCCGTCCCAGGAGCCAGGCGCAGTTCCCGCTGGATCGCAGCGATGCGCATGCCCTCGGCCTTCAGCTTCTGGACCTGGCCATATCGCTGCCGGGTCCGGACCACCCGGGCCCTGTTCTCGGCGTGCTCGGCGATTGCCTGCCCCGCCGTCCGGGCAGGATCGGGGGCCTGCGCAGCGGCCGTCTGCTTGAGGACGGCGTAATGGTCCTTGATGCAGCCATGGTGGGCGGCAACGGTCTTCTTCACGTAGCCGCCCAGGTCGTCCCACATGTGCCACCTGTCGGCAACCTGCCGGGCATCGGGCGCGCCCTCCCGGCCGCCCAGCGCGAAGCCGCCGGCCCGGTCCCGGCAGATCAGCCGGACACCAGGATGAGCGCGGAGCCACCGGGCGAAGGTGCCGGCCTCCCGGTCGGGAGGATGTCGATGATGCGGTGGGTGTCCATGTCCAGCAGGACGCTGGCGTACGACTGGCCACGCCGCTTGGCCCAGTCATCTATGCCGAGCACCGCCGTGGACCCGTGTCGCAGGCTCGCCGCACTCCGGACAGGTCACCGGCGACGTGCGCGTGCGCGCCACGAGCCGGACCAGATCGCCAAGGTCCTCCACTTGGTCCAGCTCCAAGCCGCCCAGGTGGGCGAACAGCGAGTAAGTCAGGCGGGCTTCCTCAGCGGACAACTCATGCCGCACAATCGACCTCCACGGCCGCTTCGTTGATGATCAGGACTTCGGCAACCCGGTTCATTACGAGGCGGCCGTGCTCACACGCAGCTCGTTGCAAGATCGCGATCGCTCCGTGATCGCCACCACGCACCACGAGTCCCGGTAGGACAGGACCGGGGGCGGCAATTCGTAATCGCTCCGCATTGGATGTGCCATACCACTTACCGCCGAAGATCACAATTTTCACCTGATCTCCACAGCTTCTCCGCCCGGCCGGCACGAGTATTGCCTTCGCTGGGGTGGCGTAGCCGGCTCTGCGAGTTACCTCCCGTATCCGGCGCGCCCGTGTACGGGATGTGAGGCCTATGGCGTCTGGGTGGACGTTGCGCGATCCCGGGTGCGCCCCGGAGGCGGCCGGGTTGACCCTGATGGGGGAGTTCGAGCTGCTCGTCAGGGGATGCCAGTTGAGGATTCCGCGTAGTGCCGAGCGTGTGCTGACCTATCTTGCCCTGGCCGGCCGGCCGGTGGCCCGGACACGGTTGACGGGAGTGTTGTGGGAGGAGGGCTCCGGCCAGGGTGCGGCTAAGAGCCTACGCAGCACGTTGTGGCGGATCCGCCGTGCGGGAGCCGATCTTGTGCTGGCCCGTGATGATCGCCTCTGGCTGTGCCCGGACGTCACTGTGGACGTCGCTGACCTGACCGTCCTGGCCAAGCGGTTGATCCATCAGCCAGATACCGAGGCGCTGACGCGGCTGCCGCTCCTGGTCGAGTGTGCCGAGCTTCTGCCTGACTGGGATGACGAGTGGGTGGTGGCTGACCGGGAGCGTTACCGTCTGCTGCGACTGGAAGCACTGGAGCGCGCGGCCTCGGCCCTGGTGGAGCGATCCCATTTCGGCGATGCCCTCGTGGCGGCGCTGGCTGCGGCGCAAGCCGACCCGCTGCGCGAAAGCGCGCGCCGTCTGGTTGTTCAGGTGCGGATCGCGCAGGGAAACGCGGCCGAGGCTATCCGCTCCTACCGCGAGTACCAGGCGCTTCTGCGCCGGGAGTTCGACCTGGAACCGTCGCGGCTCATGGATCAGCTGATCCATCCCTTGTATCACCGGTGAAGGCGGCATGCCATGGCCGTTATCTGCGGCTGACTGGGGGAGATGCACTCTGAATGCCACGGCGTACGGGCCCGCTGACGGCCGCCATGCGGTGGCTGTCGTGCGCGTCGAGGTTCGCGACGGGATTCCGGGTGAGCTGCTGATCGTGTTGATCGAGGTGGGCCGGGAACGCGACCGGCTTCTGGGGCGGGCGGCGAATACGGCTGATGCCTGCCGGGTCCTCGAGGCATGGCTGCGGGACCTGGCGGCTGGAGCGGATCGCGAACCGCTCCCGCAGCCCGAAGACGATGGGGTGACGGGGCGGTGACGCCGGGGGGACGCCGGGGGGTCAGCGCCTCCGCATGCTGTTGTGAGGACATCGGGCCATAGCGTGTCCGAGTCAGTACCGCTTTCAGAATCGTAGGAGGGGCATCGTGGTCGGGGAAGGCTGCTTGTGTCACCGCGGTGAGGAAGATACGCGATGAGGTCCTGGGCCGCCTTGGCGGCGGGATCGGCGCTGCTGGCGAGCGTGCTGCTACTGGGGGGTGCGCCGCTGGCGGCGGCCGGCGCCGGGCCGGCCGGGCCGTACCGGGTGCAGGCTCTGCGGGTGGTGTCGGGGCCGAGCCCGTTTGCGGCCGGCTGTCCCGGCGCCCGGTTCGACGACAAGACCATCACCGGCCACGAGCTGGAACCGATGATCGCCGTCAACCCCGCCAACCCGCGGAACATCGTCGCCGCCTGGAAGCAGGATGTCGGCTCCGCGAACCAGACGCTCAGTGACCTGGTTGCCTCCTCACTGGACGGTGGCAAGACATGGACGCGCAGCACGATTCCCGGCCTGTCGGTGTGCACCGGCGGGACGGCCGACTCCCCCTCCGACCCGTGGGTGGCGGCCGGCCGCGACGGTACTGTCTACTTCAGCGGGCTTGCCGCCTCGCTGTCGACCGATCCGCCTACGACCGCGGTCGTGGCGAGCCACTCCCGCGACGGCGGGCGCAGCTGGCCGGTGCCGGCGACAGTGGCAGCGCCGCTGGCGGGCAATGAGACCGATGCGATCACCGCCAGTCCCAGGCTGGCCGGGCATGCTTACCTGGCCTGGGCCAACTTCGTCTTCGAGCAGCTCCCCAGGACCAATTCCCTGGAGTTCTCGCGCACGACCGACGGCGGGCGCACGTGGTCGCCTCCCGTCCTGGTCGACCAGCCAGGCCCGCTCGCCATCGACCAGGCCCCCAGAGTCCTCGTGCTGCCGGACGGGACGCTGCTGGACGTGTTCCTGCGCGTCGACTTCGAGCTCGGGCTCGGCCAGCTCTACGCCGCGCGCTCGCTCGACGAGGGGCGGACGTGGCTGCCGCCGGTGCTGGCCGGCTCCAACCCGATCCCGTCGGACACCCCTGTCGATCCCGACACGGGCCTCCCGCTGCCGGAGCCGGGGTTTCCCAGCGCGGCGGTCGCCCCGGACGGCACCGTCTACGTCGCCTTCGAAAACAGCACCTCGGCGAGCTCGGGGGCGATCGGCGTGGCGAGGTCGCGGGACGGAGGCCGCACCTGGACCAGCGCCCCGCTGCCCGGCATCACCGCGTTCGCGTTCGAGCCCGCGATCGCCGTTGATGCACACGGCACGGTCGGCGTGACCTGGTACGACCTGCGCAACGACCGGCCGGACGATAGCCACCTGAGCGCCGATGTCTGGTTCGCGCACTCCGAGGATCGTGGTCAGTCCTGGCGGCAGGCCCATGTTGCCGGCCCCACCGACCTGCGCACCGCGCCGCTTCCCAGCCACAACTACGTGGGCGAGTACCAAGGACTGGCGGCGCTCGGGAGCCGCGGCTTCGCCGCGATCTTCACCCTGGCGGGCCCGCAGGCCAGGAACGGGCCGACGGATATCTTCTTCGCCCGGATCGGTCCGGGCTGATCGGCACGCCCGCTGCCGCCCATGACACCGCGCAACGGGCGGGCGGGAGGTGGCCACCTCCCGCCGCGGCCACTGGATTTCCTGGTCACACTCGGGAGCGTTTCCGCCCGGACCCGGCCGCCGCCAGGACTCGGCCAGCAGGGCGGTAATCGGGGAGGTCATCGCCGCCACGCGGCGGCAGTGGACCGGGCCGCCTGCAAGACGCGGTAAACCCCAAGGCTAAGTCGGAAAGATCAAGTTCTGGAAGAGGCTCATGTTCGGCAGAGCCAACCTCGACTTGCTCAGGAAGATGGCCCTCTGGAACTGAACCCAGATCACCGGCCGTGACCACTCCCCGTCAAGTGGGCCACACCGCCGAAGGTCACAGTCAGGTTGACGGTCATGATGATCGCCTTAGATCCGCCGGCAGTGATGGTCTTCGGGTGGGTGTACCGGTAATCCGAGGAAGACCAGGTGACCTTGACGTGGTGGGAGCGGAGATAGTAGTAGGCGCCCGAGTTGATCTCCTTCGCCCGTAAACGTGCGTGGACCAGCCCGAACTAGTCCCGCACGGCGAGGCAGATGGCCGCGATGCCGTGCCCGCGTCACCGCCACCTGGAAGCGTCACCCGGACTGATAACAGCAAGAAGCGGGGAGGGCGGAAAAACGGTCGACCGAGCCGGGGGAGCGGAGGAAGGGGAGCCGAGCGAGCGTTCGTCAGGGCCACCCTCTTGTCCGCAGCGCGCTTCCCGCGGTCACCCGCTCTGGCGGGCGATAATAAGCGCCGTGGATGACAGCCATTACAGCCTGGTCATCGCCGCGGCCCAGGCCGCTGGGCCGTGTGTTCCCGGTGAGGAGGCGGCCTGGGGCCGCCGGGTGCACGGCCTTACCGTGGACCTGCACCTGATCGCCCAGCAGGCGAAGCAGGACATCGACCGGCTGGAGTCGTCACGGACCTTCATCGCGTTCCTGGAAAACGTCGAGATCGAGGAGTCGAGCCGCCGCGGTCTGCTGACGCTGCGCCTGCCGTCGGGTGAGGCGGAGACGATCCGCACCGAGCAGAAGGACACCGACCGCGGCCAGGCGCTGATCGACCGGGCCCAGTCCCTGGAAGGCCGCTGGGTGCTGGTCTACCGGTACAACGAGCGGAAGGCCGGGCAGCGGAACCAGTCGGTCCGCATGCTGGCGCACCTGCTGGATCTGGGCATGGACGGAGCCGTGCCCAGCACCACGGCGAAGAAGATGGTGCTGCAGGAGGCGGGCGGGGACGTGGCCCGCGCACAGCGGGCGTGGGCCGAGGCGGGCCTGCCGGGAAGCGGGCCAGTCAGCGCCGAGCAGCTGGAACAGGCCCGCGCAGTGGCACGGGCGGCAGGCTGATAACCGTCGGACCGACGGCGGGCACATCACGGAAAGACGTTGATAACAGCAAGAAGCGTTCAAGTGATCAGGTCGGCCCTCGCACTCGGGGGAGTGGACTGGTCCGGGTCGATCCGGCTCGGACCGATCCGAGTCAAATCGATTCGTCCCGGACCCGTAAAAAACCTTGCAGATTGACATGAAGCCACGTCGATGCTCTCAGCTTCTTGCTGTTATCGGGTTCGGGTCGCTATTCTTCGGACATGCCATCAGGGGAGACACGCCGCCCGGCACGCGACGCTATCGACGCCTTCGTCCGTCACCTGTCGGGCCGCCAGCTGGCGGATGCCACGCTGCGGATCCGCAGGCACGTCCTGGACGAGTACCTGCAGCACGCTGAGCAGGCCGCCGGTGCTACCGGCATCTCGGTCGTCGAGCTCATGGATCCCGCGCGTGCCGCCGCGTGGCTCGCTGACGCGTCCGCCGGGAAGACCCGCACCCGCAACAGCCTCTACGGGCCCGCGGCGGCCGCGTACTCCAACTCGATGCGGGTCCGCGTCGACTCCTACAACGCCTTCGCCGAGTTCCTGGGGCGGCCAGGCCGGCTGGACAGCCAGGCGCCCGCCAGCGGCTTCAGCCTGACGCCCGCCGACACCGAGCGTCTCCTCCACGACCTGTCCGTCCGCAGGCCCGTGCACGCCAACGCGGCGACGGCACTGCGCACCGTCGCCGTGGCCGCGCTCGTCGCCGACACCGGACGGGGCGTCCCCGAGCTCGCCCGGCTCAGGCTCGGCGCGCTGCACCTCGACGGCGTGGCGCGCGTCGAGCTCGGCGATGAGTCGTGCCCGCTCGGCGCCGCGACCGTGCAGATCCTGAACCGCTGGCTCCTGGCCCGGGCGGAGATCATCGCCGAGCTCGAGGGCAGTGATCCCGGGCACCTGTGGATCCCGACCAAGCCAGGCCGCCCCCGGGGCGGCAACCCGCCGGTCAAGCCGGGCCTGACCCGCGCTGCGGTCCGCACCCTGCACGCCGCGCACCGCAGCCTCGTCAGCCAGGTGCTCGGCACCCCGCTGCGGCCTGGTGCCTTCCGCGTGCCGGCGCAGTCACGACCTGGCGGGGGAGCGGCGTAGGGGACCTACGTCAGTGCGTCGCGAGCGTGAAGATCACTGCCTGCCGGCTGAGGGCCGGGGCGACCGGGCCTATCCCGGTCAGCGCAGAGCGGGTGGCCTCCAGCGCGGTGATCTCATGTGTCCGCCCTGTGCCGGAACCGGTGATGCCGCTGACGTGCGGCCGCGCCCACCTGTTCCCGGCACCGAGCGTCCACACGACAACCTCCTGCCCGCCAGTCCCGCTATATTCCCCGGCGGCGGCGAAGCCGCGGGTGCTGGCGGTGAGCGCGGTGACGGCCGTGTCGGGCCCGGGCAGGCCGAGCGGTATCTCCCGCCAGGTCATGCCGCTATCCGTCGAGAGCTCGGCAAACGCCCGGGTGGCCGCTCCGGTAATGGCGGGACCGCCAGTCGCGACGACGCGGCTGCCGCTGACCGCGATCTGGTTGAGCTGGGCGTTGGGCGCACCGGCGGGAAGCGGCAGCACGATCGTCCGCCAGACCCGGCCGTTGGACGTCACCCACACAGCGGGCTTGCCCTGGTGCGAGCCGACTGACACGAAGCCA
>Ga0136846_1213416_pt1 | contig 34167 bp, 34 predicted proteins | sample HopSoiMetagenom2_FD_96841 | JGI IMG/M metagenome (GOLD analysis project Ga0136846, IMG submission 96841) | Grasslands soil microbial communities from Hopland, California, USA - 2 Assembly 2016 (version 4) | ecosystem: Environmental > Terrestrial > Soil > Grasslands | place: USA: Hopland...
CCACAGGCGCGTGAGATCATCCGTCGATTGGCGAAGGTGCCCAACCAGAACAGTGCTGCCGGCGCTGCAGCCCGGGTCTATCTCGGCATCGGTGATACCGCCCAGGCGCTGACGATGCTCGAGCGTGCAGCGACGCAGCACGACATGTCGTTCAGCACGGAAGTTCTGGCCGAGCCGTTCTTCGATCCCATCCGCCATTCGCCGCGCTTCGCGGCCGTGGTCGCACGCGTCGGCCTCGACAAGCGGCTGCTGCAGTAGCGTTGCGACGTCGCGCGAATCCGATCGTCATTCGCAGGATGACCGTCTGCTCAGCTAGACTTTCGCGGCGCGGTTCGCGCCTCCCGCTGGCGGCGATTGCCCTGGTTCTCGCCGCCTGCACGCGGCCCCGCATCCCAATCGTGGCTTCGCCCACGCCCGCGCCTACCCAGCGGACGTCGCGCAATCCCTCGACCAGTAGCGGCAATTCGTCCGGCTCCACCGTTCCGCTTGCGACGGCGGCGGTACTCGGCGAGTCAGCGGAAGCCGACGTCGAGTACGTGCGCTCTCGTCGGCTGCAATTGCCCGTAGCTGGAATTCATTCAGATCAACTCGCGGACTCGTTCGAGGAGCCACGGGACGGAACGCGTCGCCACCGCGCCATCGACATTCTGGCGCCGCGCGGCACGCCCGTACTGGCGGCGGACGACGGGCACGTGCTCCGCGTGAGTTGGAACAGCGCCGGCGGAAACACGGTGTACGCGACCGACGTGGAAGGCCGGATCGTCTATTACTACGCGCATCTCGACCACTACCGCGAGTCGCTGGCGGCGGGCATGCCGCTCGCCAAGGGCGACACGATCGGATTCGTCGGCACGACGGGGAATGCGCCGAAAGACATCCCGCATCTCCACTTCCAGATCATGCGGATGCCGCACGACGGCAAGTACTGGAATGGCGAGCCGATCAATCCGTTTGCCATCCTGCGCGGCGAGGCAGAGCGGCCTTAAGTTTCGGGCCATGTTGTCGTCCAAGGCGCGCGCCGCTCTGCGAAAGGAAGCGCACCATCTTGCGGTCACGGTTCACGTCGGGCATCAGGGCGTCACGGATGCCGTGCGCCAGTCGCTGGAGGACGCGATGCGTACGCGCGAGCTGGTGAAGATTCAGTTCTCGCGCAACGACGACGTCAGCGTCAAGGACGCGGCGAACGATCTCGCTCGGGCGATGGTGGCGGACGTGGTGCAGGTCATCGGCCGCACGGCGACGTTGTACCGGGAACTTCCGGAGCTCGAAAACGGTGAACGGTGAACGGTGAACTGTGCACCGTGCACGGTCCACCGCCCTTCAGCATTCCAAAGCCGCGATTATCTTAGGCCCATGCCCTACGTCATCACCGAAGCCTGCGTCGGCGTCAAGGACAAGGCGTGCGTCGACGTCTGTCCCGTCGACTGCATTTACGAAGGCGACCAGCAGCTCTTCATCCACCCCGACGAGTGCATCGATTGCGGCGCCTGTGAGCCGGAGTGCCCGGTGACCGCGATCTTCCCCGAAGAGGATGTGCCGGGGAACATGAAGCAGTTCGTGCAGATCAATCGGGACGTCTTCAAGAGCGAAACCCCGCCCGGACGGCCTTCACGGTAGACAGTAGAGAGTGGAGAGTAGAGAGCAGAGAGTGAACGGCTGGGCAGTTACTCTCCTACTCTCTACTCTCTACTCTCTACTCTCTACTCGTCCACCACTGCTTCACCACGAATAGCACCGTGAGCACCGCGTATTGGAGAAAGGTGCTCACCTCACTCCGCCATGCTTCGGGCCAGTCATGCGGGCCGTCGGTGGGCGTTGACGGAGGCCGCGGAATCCAGCGCGGCGTCGACTGCTTGTACGCGAGGTACTCGGCGCCGAAGATCGATTCGAGCACGCCTTCCTCGTAGCGCACGATGAGCGAATACTCAATGGCGAAGATCACGATCGCCAGCGGCAGGAACCAGTATACGCCGGAGATGATCGTGAAGCCCGTCCAGATGAGAAAGTTCCCCACGTAGAGCGGGTTCCGCACCCAGGCGAAAATCCCGTAGGTCACGAGACGCTGCACGGTGCGCGAGCGGCGGCGCGTCACCGTGCCGGCAGCGGCCACTCCCGCGAGACGTATCCACTCGCCGGCGATCACGACGATCGCGCCGACGATCCACGCAGCCGTGGACATCCGCCCCGGCACGAGGAGCGGCACGCCAATGAAGAGCACCGGCAGCCAGCTCCGGTTGCGGAAGAGCAGGGCGCCGATGCGCGCGCTGCGCGTCTGCTCGGCCGCTGAGAGCGGAGGGGCCGCATTCGGCGATGACATGACTACAACCTAATGGAGCACGATGCCGTGCAACCGGAGCGTCGAGTCGCGAAGGAATTCGCTCAACACCGCCGTGAACGCGGCCGGCGCTTCGAGGTTGCTGAGGTGGCCGGCGCGCGCGAGGATCTCGAGCCGGCTTCCGAGCACCGCGTCGTTCATCGCTCGCGCGTCCTTCGGCGGTGTGATGACATCCTCCTCGCCGGCGATGAAGAGCGTCGGTACCGAGATCGTGCCGAGTGTCGCCGTCGAATCTGGCCGCGCGATCATCGCCTCGAGCGCACCCACGATGCCATCCACTGTTGCGCTCTCGGCAATCGTGCGCGCTGTCGCTTCGACTTCGGGGCGACGCTCGCGCGTCGTCTTCCCCAGGAGTCCGACCAGCTGCCGATCGGCGACGGCGAGCACGCCTTCGGAGCGCGCAACTGCGATCAGTGCGCGGCGCCGCTCGATGGTTTCGGGAGAGTCGGCTCCGGCCCGCGTGTCGGCGAGCACGAGCGCTCGCACGCGCTGGGGCGCGCGACGCCAGAGCGCGAAGGCCACGTAACCGCCCATCGAGAGCCCGACGACCGTCGCGCGGTCGATTCCGGCGTGATCGAGTATCGCAACGATGTCGTCCGCATAACGATCCATCGTGAACGGAGCGGAGCTCGGCGATTCGCCGAAGCCGCGCGTGTCGATCGTGAGGCAGCGCCACTCCGCTGCGAGCGCGCTCGTCTGCGGGGCCCACATCGTGCGGTTCAGCGGAAAGGCGTGGAGAAACACCACGGGCTCGCCATGCCCGATGTCATCGTACGCGATCCGCGCGCTGTCAACCGCTGCGATCATCGCTGCGTCGCGCTCCTCGTCACTCCGAGTCTGGCCACTGCGGCAGCATCTGGCGCCACGGGTCAGGCACGCGCACCGGCCGGCCGTCGTGGCCGATCGTGACGAACACGATGTTGGCGCGCGCGACGAGCGTACCCGAGCCCACCTTCAACGCCTCCTGACGCACGATGTAGCTCGTGTTTCGGACCGCGAGCAGGCCCGAGCGAATGAGCAGATCCTCACCAGGAAGCGATTGCGCGAGATAATCGATGTCAACGTGGCGTACGACGGAGAAGACCGGCTGCTTCGTCCACTGCTTCACATCAATCTGCGGCTCGAGCAGCGCCCACCGTGCCCGCTCGAGAAAGTTCAGCATCGTCGCATGATTGAGATGCCCCAGCATGTCGCAGTCGGTCGGATAGATGTGAAACTGCACCTCGGCGAGCGTCGACATGTCTCCATCGCAGGAAGGGGTCGCGAACGATGGCACCGGCGGCGATCGATATCAACGAGCCATCCATCGCCCATCGAAGGAGAGCCAGAAGAGCGTCGTTCCCCGTTGCTCATTCGCGAGCATCACTGCCGCGGCGAGTGTCTTGGCTCCGTACGTCGGATCCACGACAATGCCGATTCGCTCCAGACAATCGGCTGCAACGCGGTCTCCTACCGTGGTCGACCGCCCGTAAGCGCCGCCGAAGAAGTCGTGCACGAGTCGCACGTTGTGCGCGCCCGGTTGCGGTATACTCGCGCCCGTAACGCGCTCGATCAGGCGCGCCGTGCGCGACATGAGAGCTCGCACGTGGCGGCGATTGGCGACGACGCGCGGTACCACGCGCACTGCCACGATCTCGGTCGCGACATTCCCGATCGCGAGCCCCAGGGCGAGCCCCGCGACGGTGCCGCCAGTGCCCAGTGGCACGACGACGCGATCCGGATGCGGAAGAACGCCTTCGTCGATCTGCTTCGCGAGCTCGAGCGCTGCGTTCACCTGCCCAAGCACACCGAGAGGCGAGCTGCCGCCGGCGGGCACCCAGTGCGCGCCGCGAAGTCGCGCGACGAATGCGCGCCCGTACGCGCCGACGACCGTGCGGGACAGCCCCGATTCGCCCGTCTCCTCGCTCGTCCGGGCCGCGACCCGATGCGCGGCCGGGTTCATCTCCTGACGCCAGCGAAAGCATCGCACGCGCGCGCCGAGCTGCCGCGCGTAGATCGCGGTCGCGAGAGCATGCGTCGAACCGGCCGCGCCCACGGTGACGACGGTGTCTCCGGCCACGACGCCGCCTAAGAGAAGCTCCAGCGCGCGGACCTTGTTCCCGCCTAACGGTTCAGCGTTCAGGTCCTCACGCTTGAGCCAGAGTCCCGCCGCCAACGTTTCGGCTGAGGTCACCGGCGAGGGGAATCGCCCCAGCTTCGCCCGCGGGAACCGCCGCAGCGCCGGAAATCGCTCGAAGAGTGGCAGGTCGGCCGGCGTCGCCATCAGGCGGGCGCGGCGTCCTTCGCTGGGTCCTCGTTCGTCACCGAGACGTTCTCGCCCACGACCCCTTCGACGTACAGCATTTTCACCGCGACCAGCACCGCGGCGAGCAGCGGCACGGCGCACATCAGACCGATGAATCCGAACAGCAGTGCCATCAACGCCTGCGAGAGGATGGTCAACGCCGGCGGCACGTCGACGCCGCCTTTCATCAACAGCGGAATGAGTAGATGGTTCTCAGCGAACTGAATTCCCCAGAATGCGAATGCGACATAGAGCGCCTTCTCGGGCGAATCGAGGAAGCCCATCGCGATCGCGGGCAGCGCGCTGAGGATTGGACCGACCGTCGGAATGAACTCGAATAGGCCGGCGAGAATGCCGAGCGCGAACGCGGCCTTCACGCGCAGCACCAGCAGCACAATCGTGGTCACGCTGCCGATGGCGACCATCGCGATGAGCTGCGTCACGAGCCAGCGGCGGAGGGTGTTCGCCATCGCAGTGAGCACCTCGCCCGCGCGGCCTCTCGCCCGCATTGGAAAGAGCGCGATGACGCCGCGATGGTAGAGCTCCGGGTCGGCGCCGATGTAGATCGCGAGGAAGATGATGATCAACACGCCGCCAAGCGCAGCGAACGTCGATGAGAGAAATGGAAACAGATATCGACTCGCGCCGCTCAGCTGCTTGCTCATCCGCTCGCGGAGTGGCGACGACGTCGTATCCGCGGTGGTCGTCGCGGGCGGTGTGGTCGAGGCGCCACCGGTCGTCTCCGCGGAGTCGCGTCGTGCGGGCGTGCCCGCTGGACCGAGCACGCTTCCGAGCAGGCCGCTGTTGTGCCGGCTCGCCCAAGCCTCGAGGCGATCGATGGACTCCGGAAGCCGGCGTCGGAGCTCGACCGCCTGGGAACGGATCGTTGGCGCCACCCACGCCCCGAAGCCGACCAAGAGCCCGATAAACGAGAGTACCACGAGGGCCGCACCGACTCCTCGTGGGATTCGCCATCGGGTGAGATGGTCGACGCCACTGGAGACGGCGAGCCCGAAGAGAATGCCGATGAACGCGGTGAGAAAGAGCGCGTTGGCGAACCAGAGGAGCCGCAGGCCGAGGTACATCGCCATCACGAGTGCAGCCGTGCGCAGGATGTCCTTGCTGCGCCATCCGACGGCCCGCCGTCGGCGGTCGCGCGCCGGGTCGGCCAGGACCCTGACTGGGGCCGCCGCCGGACGAGATAGGTCGGGGGGTTCTCTACGAGCAGGTTCTGTCATTGACGCTCGACGGGGCAAGGGAAGTGCCCGTTCGGTTTTGCTCGGCCGCTACATTTGACTCCGAACCTCACCGCATACGATGGCGCATCAGGCGATCTACCTCGACACCGCTCAGGACACATCCCGCTTCCTCCGCTCGATCGCGGACGTCGATCTACTCGCTATCGATACCGAAGGCGCCAGCTTTCATCGCTTCGTCGACCGAATCTATCTCCTGCAGCTCTCGACGCGCGATCGATCCGCGATCATCGATCCGCTTCCGATCGGCACGCCGGAGGAGTTAGGCGCACTCCTCGAGAGCCCGAAGGTGCAAGTCGTCTTCCACGACGCCGACTATGATCTGCGACTGCTGCATCAGGATTATGGCTGGCAGGTGCGGAACATCTTCGACACCCGTGTCGCCGCGCAGATCCTCGGCATTCGCGCGTTCGGTCTCGCCGCGCTGCTCGAGAAGTACTTCGGCGTGAAGCTCGACAAGAAGCACCAGCGGGCCGATTGGTCGATGCGCCCTCTGACGCGGGACATGCTCGACTACGCGGCACAGGACACCATGCACCTGCTCGCGCTGCGGGATCGACTCGCCGATGAGCTGAAGAGGGCGGGAAGATGGGAATGGGCGCGCGAGGAATTCGCGCTCCTCGAGACGACGCGATGGGACGCGGATGACGCTGCGAACGCATTTCTTCGAATGAAGGGCGCGCGAGACCTGAACCGGCGCGAGCTCGCGATTCTCCGCGAGCTCGTGTCGTGGCGCGACGACGTGGCGCGAAAGGCCGACCGCGCCACGTTCCGCGTCCTCGGCAACGAGCCGCTTCTCGAGATCGTGCGGCTGAAGCCGAGCACTCGTGAGGCGCTGGGCGCCATCAAGGGAATGCCTCGTTCTCTACTCGACCGAGCGGCGAACGATCTGCTCGAGGCCGTGAGGCGCGGGCTCGCTCTGCCCGACGCGGAGCTGCCGCGCTTTCCAAAACCACTGCGGTGGGAGCGCGATCCCGACTTCGACGCCCGCGCCTCGGCTCTCCGCACGGTGCGAGATGCCGCGGCGGCCCGACTGGACATGGATCCGGGCGTCCTCTGCTCGCGCGATCGCCTCGAAGCAGTCGCCCGCCGCAACCCGCAGACGATGGACGAGCTGCGCGAGATCCCAGAGTTGCGCCGCTGGCAGATCGAGGAGCTAGGACCGGAATTTCTAACTCAGTTATCAGCTATCAGTCGATAGTTATCAGGGAGTTCGGAACGAAGCGTTTGATAGATGAACGCTTCGTTCTTTGCTCCCTGATAACTATTGACTGATAACTACGGACTGCAGTTATGGACTGCCCTTAAAGTCCCATGTAAGCGCGAACGCGCGGCTCGATACGCTCGGGTGTCCAGTATGGCGACCAGACCAGATTCAGCTCGACGTCGCCAGCGCCGGGCAGCGCCCGCAGCACCTGCTCCACGTCGGTCATGATCTGCGGACCCGCCGGACAACCCGGCGAGGTAAGCGTCATGTCCACGTGGATGTCATTCGTGGGGTTCACCGCGATGTCGTAGACCAATCCGAGATCGACAATGTTGAGACCGAGCTCGGGATCCTTCACCTTGCGCAACGCGAGCTTCACCTGGTCGGCGCTGATCGACTCGTTGCCCGCGGCGCTGCCCGGCGCTTCGTTAGGCGGCGCGGCCGGGCACCCGTCCTCGGCCTCGGGAATCGCGGCGTTCGCCGCGCTCGGTATCTTGTCGTCGTCGCTCATAGTCATCGCTCCGTTCGTGCAAGATCGCCCGCTCGCGCGCGGCCGAGCAAGTCTGCTCAGGCTCGTTTGAACTCTATCCGCCGCCGCAACCAGCCTAGCTCCGTGCGCACCGCGCGCCAGATCGCTCGCGCGACGGTCGAGGCCGGAGATCGATCGCTGAACGCGGCAGCGATGGCGTACAGGGCCCGTGGCGAGAAGCGTGGCTCGCTCACGATCGCGTACACCGGTTCCCACTCTTCCGGTTGGAACTTCGCCTTGAACCTCTCGAGACCCTCGAAATTGTAGAAGCGACGCCCGTGCGCGCGCACCCACTGGAGCAGGACCCGCAGCCAGAACGGGTTCGCCGCCTCCCTGAGCCCATGCTCTGCGAGAGGCGCCAGGCCGAGGGTCACGTACTCGTACCCTTCCGCGGCCAGCGCGCGCATCGCCGCGTCGAGGAGCAGCTCAACCGTGCCGTTCGGTGCGCGCGCGCCGCGCACGAACTGCTCGATCAACCAGCCGCCGCCATCTCGAGCCGGTGCCGGAGACGCGACGAGAAAGGCGACCGTGTCCCCAGTCTGCCGCCGCGCAACGAAGACGCGGCGATCCAGGAGTCGCGTGAGCGTCTCCGGCTCCACCAGGAAATGCATCGGCGGCAGCCCGCGCGTGGCGAGCCATTCGTCCAGCACTCGCCGGAGCGACGGATCGCGCGTCGCGTCATCGCACGACACTGGCCCCACCGTCACCCCTTTGTTGCGGGCCCGATTGAGCTGGGCGCGCAGAGAGGCCTTGCTGGCTACGATCGAGGCCCAGTGCGCGGGATTCCACGACGGCTGTGACCCCAGAAGAACCCGCGCATGGTCCACCCGATGGCGAAAGACCGCCTCGAGCCGGGCTTCGGCGCCGAAATAGCAAATGCGGCGGCGCCGAGCCACGCACTCATGTTCGAACTCCTCCACCACCTCCGCGAGCCGCTCGAGCGGACAGACGGGCGCGCCGGCGACGACCCTCGTTAGGCGACGCTCGACATAGCCGATGACGGCATCGCCGCGCGTCGAGAACCAGAGGCTCATCCCCGGATTCACGATCTGGTACGCGGTAGCGTTCCACCCGTACGCGAGCACCAGCTCTCGCGCTCTCGCAAGCTGATCGGAGAGCCCTGGTGAGATCGAAGCAGTGTCCTGCATGCGCATGCAACGGCTACGTCAGGGAACCTCGAGTCTACGTCACGGCGCGGATTGGGTGCAGTTAGCCATCGGCGTGAGCTTCACGCGCTTCCTCCTACAGACCCACACCGAGCCTCGACCATGCGTCTCTCGACAATCATCGTGTTCGCCGGCGGAGCCGCCGTGGCCCTGTTGCCCGCGTTGACCAGCGCTCAACAGCGCGACGATCGAGCCGTCGCTCCAGCGGCGGCAAAAATTCCGAAGGGCTGGGAATTCTCAGGCGTTCCCGCACTCAACTTCGATGCCGACGAGGGATTCGGCATCGGCGCCGCACTCGAGCTGTACAACTACGGCAGCGGAGTGCAGCCGTACCGATTCACGATACAGCCGACGGTCCTCCTCACCAGCGAGGGGCGCCGCGATATCACGGTCTTCTTCGACGCTCCGGCGCTGCTCGGCGACGGCTGGCGCATGACCGCATTCGCCGGAAGCGAGCGGCAGCTCGCTCAACCCTATTACGGCGTAGGGAACGCTACGGAGCATGACGAGAGCCTCGAGAGCGCACCGAACTCCTATTTCTATCGATTTGGCCGGGCGCGGCTCCGCGCCTCCACGGACTTCCAGCGCCGAATCGGCCGGTCGTCGACGCGAGTACTTCTCGGCGCCGGCGTGTCCCGCTCGAAGTTCGACATCACGCCCTACGACTCGGGGACGACGCTGCTCGCCACGGAGACGGGTGGCCAGACGCCACCTGCCGAGCGCGCGAACTTTCTGCGCGCCGGTCTGCTCTGGGACACACGCGACCAGGAGATCGGACCGCATCGCGGTACGTGGGCCGAGGCTCTGGTTCAGCGCGTCGACAAGAGCTTCGGCGCCACCCAGGATTTCACACGTTGGACAGCAACGCTCCGGCAATACGAGCCGGTGTCGTCTCGCATCGTCTTCGCGCAGCGGCTCATCGCTCAGGGTATAGAGGGCGACGCGTCGTTCGACGAGCTTGCGACAATTCAGTCTTCGTTCAAGCAGCAGGAGGGCCTGGGCGGCTCGGGCAGCATTCGCGGGATTCCCAAAGACCGCTATATCGGCAAGGCGCTCTTCCTGAGCAATTCCGAGCTCCGCTGGCAAGCGCTCGATTTCACCGTCTTCAACCGACGAAGCTTTCTCGCTCTGAGCGGATTCGCGGACGCGGGCCGCGTCTGGAGCGACCGCTTTGACCCCTCCACCATGCTCAGCGATCTCCACGTCGGCTACGGCGGCGGCGTGCGGCTCGGGTTGGGGCCGAGCTTCATCATCGCGACCGATGTCGGCCACTCGAGCGAGTCGACCGCAGCGATCTATGTCGGGCTCGGCTGGATGTACTGAGGGGCCCTACTTTTTCGCGACGCGCTTGGTTGCGCTGTGCTTGGCCGCCGGCTTCTTCGCGGTTCTCGACTTCGACCGCGATGATTTTGATGCCGTGGACTTCTTGGCAGTCGCCTTCGGCCGGGCCTTGGCACTGCTCGACTTCGAGCGGCTGGACTTCGCGCTGCTCGACTTGCTGCCGATGCGACCCGCGCTGACCGTGGTGTGCACACGCGTATGGCGTGACCGGGCGACCCGCTCCGGACGATTCCAGCCGATGGCGCGATCGGCGCGGAACTTGGCCGGCATCTCCAGCATCCCGTCGCCGTAGTCCATCACCGCCAGAGCGGCCGCGTCCGAGAGATCGGCACGAACGTCGGAGATGACTTTCGCCGGACGGCGAGCGCGAGCGGCGTGGACGCGGTTCGTGAGCAGGATGACGAACATGTCGCGATCGGGATCGATCCAGAGCGACGTGCCCGTGAACCCCGTGTGGCCGTAGGCGCGCTCGCTGAGGTACTTGCCACAGCTGCCGTCGCCGGCGCAGGTGTCCCAGCCGAGTGCGCGCGTTCGTGCGGCGCGGGTGGTGAAGAGGGTGACCGTGGAGTCGGCGATGATGCGAGTGCCGCCGTACTGGCCGCCGTTCAGCATCATCTGGGCGAAGACCGCGAGATCCGACGCCGTGCTGAAGAGGCCCGCGTGTCCGGCGATGCCGCCAAGCGCGAAGGCGTTCTCGTCGTGTACCTCGCCGCGCAGCGGGTAACCACGGGGCGGGTTCACTTCGGTTGGGGCGATGCGGTCGCGCAGCGAATCAGCGGGCTTGAAGAACGTGTCATCCATGCCGAGCGGCTTCCACACGTGGTCGGCGAGGAACTGATCGAGCCGCTGCCCGGCGGCAGCCTCGACGACGAAGCCGAGCAAGTCGGCACCGAGGTCGGAATACTCGTAGAACTGGTCGGGATGGTAGGCGAGTGGGGTCTCGATGACTGCCTGACGCGCCTCGTCCGAAGTACGCGCGATGCGCCAGAGATCGCGGCCGGCAGGGAGCCCGGAGCGATGCTCGAGGAGCAAGCGGAGGGTGACGAGGTCCTTTTCTCCGCCCGCGAATTCCGATACGTATTTGGAGACGGGGTCGTCCAGGTGGACTTTACCCTCGTCGAAGAGAATCATGAGGGCCGTCGTCGTGCCGACGACCTTGGTGAGCGAGGCGAGGTCGTAGATGCTTTCCGTGGGGTCGACCGCGGTGCTTTCGTCGGACCAGTCGAGGCGGCCGAAGCCGCGCTGCCAGACGGCTGCACCCTTGCGACCGACAACCACGGCGGCGCCGGGATAGCCCCCAGCCTGAATGCCGCGCATGACGACGTGGTCGATCTTGGCGAGGCGGGCAGCGGACATGCCGACGGTGCGCGGCGCCTTGACGGGCAAGCCGTCGCCGCCGCGCGAGCCAGGACCATTGGCTGCGAGAGTCAACGCCGAGAACAGCAGAGTAACCAGCACTACGACTCCCCGGTCGGACGAGCTGAAGTCACCAGGAGACGCTAACGAGATGCTCGATAACGTCTAGAATGCAGATGCCGTGCAACAATGACAGCGAATGGCCGGATGGCGGGGGGAGGGCAAATCATCCGGTCCTTCAATGTGCCTTACTGCTCGAATGCGACCAATGTTCCAGAGGCGGGGGTCGCAAGCGGAAATAATGTCGTACGGAGTCGGGACGAGCAAGGGCGGTGATTCGTGACTGGTGGTTGGTGGCTGGTAACTGCTTACTACCAACCACCAGCCACCAACCACCAATCACAAGCCACCAGCACAAACCTTTTCCTCTCAGCAGGTGACCAATTTCCCGTGACTGTTGAGCTTCTCACGATCCGGCAGGCGATCGAAGGAGACGAGACGGCGCTGCGCGCGCTGTGGGCGCGTCATGCCCCGCACATCGATCTCGTCGTCCGCCGACTCGTGGGGCAGGATCACGATCTCGCGGCGGACATCGCCCAGGAGGTCTGGATCCAGATCTTCCGGGCCTTGCCGAGCTATCGGGGCGACTCGCAGTTCGGCACATGGGCCCATCGGATCGCGGTGAACCGGACGCTCAACGCACTGAGAAAGACGCGACGGTTGGCCAACCTGGAGACCGAAGTCGAGGAGGACAGCGCGTCCGTCGAGATGGACACGGATCGATCCTTTATCGCGGCGTCGATCGAGGAGGCAATGGCCAAGCTGTCGCCGGGGGCGCGAGCGGTGTTCGTGCTCCACGACGTGGAGGGCTTCACGCACGAGGAGATCGCCCGCGATCTCGGAATCACGGCGGGAGGCTCGAAGTCTCAACTCTTCAAAGCACGGGTGAAGCTGCGCAAGCTGCTCGCCCATCTAGTGGATAGGTCTGATGGACAGAAATCGAGGACAGACCGTGGACATGTCGCACCTGCCTGATGAGCGCCTGGCGGCGCTGTCCGACGAGCCGCCGAACTCGGCGGAGCTCGCGCATCTCGCGTCGTGCGATCGATGCGCGGCCGAGCGAGCGGCTCACCGTGGTCTTCGCGAGTTGGCGAGCGCGGAGGGAGCACAGATCGGTACTCCGTTGACGAGTTGGGAATCACTCGCGCCGGTGCTCCGCGCCGATGGTGTCATCGACACAGGTGAGTGGCGTGTCGCGCGACGTCCGCGCCGATTCACGGGCGTGTGGTCACAGGCGGCCGCGGCGCTCCTGATCGCGCTCGGTGGTATTGCCTATGGCCGCTACTCGGCCGTGGGCACGGTGCTACCGGAGTCTGCGAGCGCGATCGCCTCGCGTGCCCACGAGGCCGACTCGCTGCCGACCTTCTCCACCGTCGAGGAGGCGCGCGTGGCGCAGGAGCGGTACGAGACGCTGTATCAGAGCGCGGCGCTCTACCTGGCGGCTCACGACACGTCCGAGCTCGCGCCGGACAGCCCGGCGGCGATGCGGCACCGGCTGGCGACGCTCGACGAGGTCGGGGCAACGGTTCGTCAGGCGCTCACGGAATCGCCCGGCGATCCCGTGATCAACGGGTACTACCTAACGACGCTCGGGCAGCGTGAGGCGACGTTGCGGCAGTTGAATGCCGCGCTCCCCGCCGGCGTGCGCGTCAACAGCTTCTGATGGGAACTGCGATGAGTGGAAGGAAGGGCGCGATGCGGCGCCACGAAGGCTTCTGGATTCCGGGCGTGGCCGCCGCGGCCTTGGTGCTGCTTCCCGGAATGGCGTGGGGACAGGCCTCGACGGCGCGCGATAGCAGCCGCGTCTATCGGGTGCAGGTGCACACGGGCGATGCGGAATACGAGCGCACCCTGCGGAGAGCGCGGCAGCAGCTCGAGGAGCGGCTCGATTCGCTCCAGCGCGAGTTCGAGGGGCTTGGACTCGAGGCGCCCGACCGTGTCGGACTGTCGCGCCAGTTGCGCACTCTCATCTCGTCGCTCGACGATCTGCGGCAGCTCGAGCAGGAGATCAGCGTGCGCGTGAGCGAGTCGACGGCGCGGTCGCTCCAACGGGCGCAGATTCGCGTCGGCGAGCTGGCGACGACGCAGGCCTTTGCCGGGCGAATCCGCGCGTCCATGGCGAACCTTCAGCCAGGATGGATCGGCATCAATGCCGAAGCGCCGCATACGCGGCTCATCGTCCGCAACGACAGCGCGTACATCCGGTACCTGAGCTACCCCGAGGTCGTATCGGTCGAGCCGAACTCGCCCGCGGAGCGCGTAGGGATCAGCCGCGGCGATCAGCTCATCGCCTACGACGGCGCGGATCTTCGCGACCGGGAGATCAACCTGACGAAGCTGCTTCAGCCCGCGCGGCGATTGCGCGTTACCGTACGCCGCGATGGTGAGGAGCGTGAGTTTCCCGTGGTCGTCGGGAAGCCGCCGCTGCAGGTGATGGAGCGCCGGCTCCTCAGTGTGCCCGCCGGCACGTTCGGCGGCTCACCCGAGCAGGTTGTCGTTCTGCCGCCGACCACGCCCGGCGCTCGCGTAGGGCGCGGCATGGTGCTGTTCAACCGTCTCGATCCCGAGTCCGCGCCGCTCGTGGGAGCGCAGCTCGTCTGGATTCATGGCGACGCCTGGGAGAGCATCTTCGATGTCGCGAGCGGCGTGCTCGTCACCGACGTGTTCAGCGATCCGGCGCGCACGTCCGGTCTCAAGGTCGGCGACGTGATTCTGCGCGCGGATGGCCAGGACCTAACGAGCGTCGCCCAGCTGCGGCGCATCGTAGACACGCATCGTTCCGATCGCACCGTCGAGCTCCAGATCGTGCGTCAGAAACGCGCCCGAACGATCACGCTCCACTGGTAGCGACAGCGCGCTCGAGCGGCGTGAGCTTGCGGGCGTCCGGCACGAGCGACTTGTGGATCGCGAGCGCGGCGATCGCGCCGTCGGAGGCGGCCGTGACGGCGAGCTGCGGACCCGGCACGATGTCCCCCGCGGCGAAGACGTTGTACACCGACGTGTGATAGTGGGAGTCGACGATGACGTGTCCTTCCTCGTCGCGATCGCAGCCGAGTTGAAGTGAGAGCTTGGTCCCGGCGTCGTCGGCTGGAAACTGGCCGATGGCGAGGAAGACCTTGTCCGTGTCGAGATGCATGCCGTCGTGCAACTCGAGGCTGTGGATCGCGGAGCCCTCGCAAACGACGCGCACGATCGGTTCGCAGAGCACGGGAATGTTGAGCGCGTCGAGCTTCTCGCCGTACTCGGGCAGATCAAAGCCCGGCGGCTCACCGTTAGTGCAGATGATGATGTCGCGCGTCCACGTCGAGAGGTTGAGTGCCATGCCTACGGCTCGCCGGCCGCTGCCGATGACGACGACCTTCTTGCCGCGTGCCTCGTAGCCGTCGCAATCGGGGCAGACGTGCGCGTTGTGGCCGAACGTGTGCTCGAGTCCAGGGACTTCCGGCCAGATGTCGCGAATGCCGATCGCGAGCAGGACCCGGCGCGCGCGCACCGGCTCTCCGTCCTTGAGCTGCAGCGCGAACTCGTCGTCGTTGAGCTTGAGCGCCGCGACGACGATGTCGTCGATCAGTTCGACACCGTACGCACGGCACTCGTCGCGGCCGAGTGCACGGAGCTCGGGGGGCCGGATGTGCGGGAGTCCGAGGAAGCCGTTGACGCTGCGCGTCTCCCAGTTCCGGGGATCGCCGCTGTCGATGAGGACGACCGAATGAAGAAATCGCGCGAGCCAGATGGCGCCTGTGAGTCCAGCGGGCCCGCCGCCGATCACCGCTACGTCGAAAGTACGAACCATGGCGCCGACAAGGGCAAGTTTCGCGCTATTTCACTTTTCCCGGCGGCAGCGTGTAGAGCAGATGCAGCGTCTCGCGATCGAGATCGGTAAGATCGAGCTGCGTGTTCTCGGGATACATGATCGTCGCACGATTTCGCGAATGGCCAAGGCCGAGCGCGTGGCCGATCTCGTGTCGCAGAATCTCGCTGATCTCGCCCGGAGGGAAGGCGTCCCCATCGCGATCGTGGAGGGCGACGACGATATCCGCGTGCGTGACCCAGGCGTTCTGATCCGCGAGCCGCCTCGTCTTGCCAATGCGGAGCTCATCCGGGGGAAAGCGATCGATCCAGCGCAACACGATGTCCGCGTTGGCCGAATCATTAGGAAACGTGAAACGGACGGGGATGCCGGCCGTCTCCCACTCGAGAAAAACGTCTCGCGCGGACTGCACGTACCCGATCCACCAATTGGGAACGTGCGGGTTCGACTGGATCCAGATGCGAAGGCCGGCGCCATCGTTCGGATAGTCGGGCCAGCGGAAGAGCACGGAATCCTGCGATGCGAGCATGTCGAGGATGTACGTCCGCTGCGCGGCATCGGCGATTCGGCGCCGCACGTCAGCCGGATTGCGCGGCGGAACGGGGGCGCGCGACGGACGAACCGCGCTGTGGACGTCGACGGTGCTCGAAGACACCTCCGTCACCGCGCCGGAGTCGGCCCTTGCGCGCGGCGCGAGCGTGTCGCGTACGTGGCCCGCCTGCTCGATCTGCACCGCATAACGACGCGGCTCGGCCGGCTTCACGCTCTCGTAGGCAACGAAGCCGATGAGCGCGCCGACGACGCCGAGGAGCCAGAACTCGATGCGTCCCATGGAGGGAGCGTCACTGTGCGACTGAACACTCGGCGATCAAAGCGCGAGCGTCAGCGCACCGGTCCTGGCGGGAGGGAGTACAGCAGTCGAACGGTTGCTCGGTCCGCGGCCGAGAGATCGCGCACGCGAACCTTCGGCGCCATGATGCTCGTCGCGTCCTGGGTGTGGTCGAGGCCGAGAAGGTGGCCGATCTCGTGGAGCGCCATCGCGCGCATCGCCTCCTCGTCGAGCACCTCACCCTGATGGTGGTGCACCGCGAGGATGATGTTTGCGTCAGTGATCAACCACTCGTCGTCGCGGGCCCACTTGGTACGCCCACTGATCGGCTCACTGAAGTGATCGATCCAGTTCACGTGGACTTCAGCGTCGGCCGAGTCGTCGACAAAGACGAAGCCGATCGGGAGACCGACGCCCTGCCACTCCTCGAAGGCCTCGCGCACGCGATCGACATAACCGGGCATCCAGTCGTCGATCACCGCGGTGGGCTGAACCCATACAGTGAGCGGGCGCTCACCGCGATCGGGCCAACGCGCGAGCGATGAGTCGCGCTGCTGTAGAATCTCGGCGATGTACGTGCCCTGCTCATCACGACGCAACCGTCGGCGCACCGCGGCCCGATCGGGCTCGTCGGCGTCGGCGGGCTGCGTCGGGAAAAGAGCGCGACCGACGCTGCCCGCCGCACTCTGCTCGCGCGTTGCGGTGAGTGCGTGAACGACGGCGACCTCGGGTGAGCGCGTTTTCTTCACGGCGCCTAACGCGCCAACGCCCACCGCGAGATACAGAACCGTTAGAGACGCTCGCTTTGCACGCTTCATACTGATCGGCGAAGGGAGCCCGGTAGCGGGGCGGCCAGGAAGGATTCGACGGCGGGAAACAGAAGATCAGGGGCCTCCCAGAACGGCATGTGGCCGGCGTGAGGCACCAACAGACGTGTTGCACGAGGAAGGAGGTCGGCCAGCTCCGCGGAAACGGATGCGGGCAGTGCGTCATCCTCGCCGTGAATGACGAGCGTGGGGATGGAAAGGGCACGCAATCTGGAGCGCCAATCGTAGCCATCGCGCCTGAGACGAGCCAGAATGACTGCCCCGGTAGCGCTGGTCACTTTCGGCGGCGTAAACGTTCGCGCCATCTCCGGGTCGGCAAACCACGCGGGATAGACGGCACGCGAGTACGTGGCCTGGATCTCCGAATCGGGCCGCTCGAGATCCGCGTCGGTGATGCGATCGAAGTCTTCGCGCTGCGATCCCGTGAGTCGCATGCCCACCGCTTCGCGGAGCGGCGTCATCCACGCGTTCGTTGGGCCCACCCCGTTTACGGTGACGAGCTGGCGCGTCCCTGCTTCGTCCATTGATGCCGCAAGGAGCGCGATGCCACCGCCCCAACTATGGCCGAGCACGTCCCAGCGGCGAATGCCGAGCGCGCGCCGCAGCGCCGCGATGTCGGCGGCGTCGTCTTCGATGGACGCACTCGCCGGATCCGACGGAGCCTCGGTCAGACCGCGACCGCGCTGATCGTAGAGGATGAGCTGGCGCGTCTGCGCGAGCGGCGAGAGCGCTGGCCAGAGCATCGAGTGGTCGTAGAGCATCCCGCCGTTGACGCAGAGCAGCGGCACCGCGTCTCCGTCACTCGGCGGCGGCGTCGTGAATACGGCGAACGACAAGCCCCGCGCGCGAACAGTTTGTCGCTCGAGCGGTGGAGTGCGGGGCAGCGATCGCCTGAATGCGACGAAGCGGTCTCTGATCGTGGCCAACGGGTGTGCGAGCGAGCACGCGCTCGCTAGGCGCGCGTGGGGTGGGGCAGGAACTGTGCGGAGGAATGCCGCGGATGCGAGCTCGTCACCGATCCACTAGTAGTGTGCTCGGCTTCCAAGCTGCTCTCTGCGAGTAGATACGCGGTGGACCAGCGACAGGAAAGGGGCAAGGCACGGAGTTCGCTTGTCGCACGGTTCCCCATAAACCGCACGTCGACGATGACACGCTGCACCGGGATTTTGATTCTCTTGCTGCTCTCGCTCAGTGCCTGCGACCTGCCGCGCGACAGCGACGGAACGCTCGACCGGGTACGCGGCGGCACGATGCGCGTCGGAGTTGTGATCGATACGCCGTGGACGAAAGACTCCGCTGGTGTGATTGGCGGAATCGAAGGCGCGATGGCTCGAGCACTGGCCGAGAGTCTCGGATCTCGCATCGAGTGGATCCGCGCGAGCGAAGGCGAGCTCCTCGCTTCACTCCAGCATCGCGAGCTGGACCTCGTGATCGGCGGCCTGCGCGCGACGTCACCGTGGAAGCAGCAAGTCGCGCTCACGCGTCCATTCTATGCGGACACGGTGAGCGTCGGCGGCGCGCCCAACGAGGCGCCGCCCGCGAGCCTCGAGATGGTGCCGGTGTCACTCGAGCAGGGGGACGCCGCCGCGGCGGAAGTCCGAAAGAAGGGCGGCGTGCCGAAGTTCGTTCCGCGGCTCGACTCGGTGCGTGGACCTGTCGCGGCGCCGACGTGGAAGCTCGCCCAATTGGGGCGTCGTGAGAATACGGCGCTGCGCCTGATGGAGGACCAGCACGTGCTCGCCGCCGCTCCCGGGGAAAACGCGTTTCTCATGCGAGTTGAGTTGATGCTCATCGCGCGCCAGGCCGAAGTGCCGGCGCTCCTGAGGCAGAGCGGACAATGAAGATCGGTGAGAGCTTCACGTACCCCGAGGAGCAGTGGCAACTCCGCGAAAAGGCGAAGACCCTCTCCTGGCTCAGCATCGGGCTGCTGGTCTCCGCCGCGATGTTCCTGTTCTTCGCGCTCGGCTCGTCCGAGGCGATGAAGACGGCCTGGGTGAGCGACGTCCTCACGGCGATCCCACCGATCGCGCTTCTCGGCGCCATGCATGTGGAGCTCCGCGGTCGCTCCCAGCGCTTTCCCTACGGCTTCACGAGATCGATCTCGGTCGCGTTTCTTGTGACGAGTGGCGTGCTGTCGCTGGTCGGTCTGTACCTGCTCTACGATTCACTCTCCAAGCTCGTCGCTCAGCAGCGACCGCCAATCGGCACGACGCAGATGTTTGGGCACACCTTCTGGTCGGGGTGGCTGATGATCGCGGCCCTCAGCTACAGCCTGCTCTGCGGACTGACGCTCGGTCTCCTCAAGAAGCCGGTGGCGATGGGCCTGAACGACAAGGCCCTCCGTGCGGAAGCGACGATGAATCGCGACGAGTGGCTTTCCGAGGGCGCTGCTATCGTTGGGATCGTGCTCGTCGGGTTCGGGCACTGGTGGGGTGATGCCGTTGCCGCCGCCTTCATCTCGATCGAGATCGTGCACGACGGCTGGATCAACATGCGCCTGGTGCTCGGCGATCTGATGGACGAGACGCCGACGAAGATGGGCGAGAAGGAGCTCGAGGACATCACGGACAAGGTGCGCTCGCGCGTTGAATCCCTGTCCGACATTGCTGTCGCCGGGGTCCGCTTGCGCGAGCATGGCCGCGCGGTGACGGGAGAGATCTTCATCGTTCCCCAGGATCACGCAGACCTCATGAACCTCGTCCGCGAAGTCGCCGACGAGGCAAAGGACATCGACTGGCGGCTGCACGACATCACTGTGATGCCAGTGCCGAAGCTCGACAGCATCACGCCGCCGAGAGTGAGCTCGAGCTGAGTGGTGCGTCGCGCCATTGGGTGTACGGGGCGCGACTACAATGCTTCATGGACAATGTCACCCACTCGCTCGCCGGTCTGCTGCTGGCGGAGTGCGCGGTGCGTCTTCGTTCCCGGGCCACTGGCGTCGAACCAGCGACGCGTGTCGGCACGGCAGCAGCGGTGGCATCGGTGCTCGCAGCCAACCTTCCCGATGCGGATCTCTTCTACACGGGCGCGGGCGGCGATCGGCTGACGTACATGCTCCACCATCGCGGCTACACGCATACGGTGATCGGAGTGCTGATTGGTGCCGCACTGGTTTGGGGCGCGGTATTGGTCGTGTTGCGTTGGCGCTCGCGAGGATGGCCGGCGCGTGGCGACGTCCTCTGGCTGCTCGCGCTCCTTGTCGTGAGCACGTCCAGCCATCTCGTCCTCGACTGGACGAACAGCTACGGCGTTCACCCCTTCTGGCCTGTCGACGACCGATGGCGCTACGGCGACTCGGTGTTCATCGTCGAGCCCTGGCTCTGGGTCGTTTCCGTGCCGGCACTTGTCGTGGGGAGCGGCTCGCGCCTGTTGCGAGTGCTGTTGTCACTTCTGTTGCTCGCCGGTCTGGCGCTCGCGTGGCGCGTCGATCTGGTGTCAAAAGGCGCCGCAGCGGCATTGACGGCGGGCGCGGCGGCATCCGTGGCCGTCGCGTTGCTGTTGGGCTCCATGCCTCGCGTCGCGACTGCGGTTGGGGGTTGGCTGGCGGTCACTCTCGTCATGGCTCTGAGCTCGGCAAAGGCGAGGGATAGCGCGTTCCGCGCAGTCCGTGCTTCGGACCCCGACGCCGAGGTGCTCGACGTCGTCGTCTCGCCGCTGCCCGCGAACGCCGTATGCATGGCGGTCATAACGGTCGAGCGCACTGGAAGCAGCTACCGTGTGGTGACAGCGCGGGTGAGTGCCGCGCCGTCAATCACGGAAGCGTCGGGTTGTGGTGCGCGGAGCGGTGTCGGCGCGATCTTCCAACCATCGACGCGAATCTCGACGCGTGCCGTGCGATGGGACTCCGAATGGAGCGCACCCATCAACGAGCTGGCGACGCTCGCGCGCGAGGGCTGCCCCGTGCTCGCGGCATTGCGCTTCATCCGGGTGCCGGCGTGGCAGCACGAGAGTGCCGACACAGTTCTCCTCGGCGACGTCCGCTATGGCGGCGGCTCGGGGACCAGCTTCTCCGACGTTCGTGTGCCGGTGCGATCGTCTGTCTGCGCGCGGGCGGTGCCGCCATGGACGCCGCCGAGGGCCGAAATCCTCGGCTTCGCAGTTCGCTGACTGGAGATTGTGAAGTGGCGCTTATCGGCTCGTGAATCGCAATCGAGTGGATCACGCTTCCAGGTCGCGTTTGATTCATGGTACCGCGTCGGAGACGCACTGACCTGTCGCATGACAATCGAATCGAGAATTGATATGCTGCCCACACGCAAGCTCGGCTCTCAGGGCCTCACGGTATCGGCGATCGGCCTTGGCCTCATGGGGATGTCTCATGCGTATGGCACGGCCGACGAGCGCGACGAGCGCGAATCCATCGCGACGATACATCGCGCGATGGAGCTGGGGTGCACCTTCCTCGATACCGCTGAAGCGTACGGGCCGTATCGGAACGAGGAGCTGCTCGCGCGAGCGCTGCAGCGGCTCGGGAGCGGTGCTCGCGACCGAGTGACGATCGCGACGAAGTTCGGCTTCACGTTCGAGGACGGTAAGATCGCCGGCGTGGACAGCCGGCCAGCGCACATTCGCGAAGTCGTGGAGGGATCGCTTCAGCGGCTCGAAACGGATCGCATCGACCTTCTCTATCAGCATCGCGTCGACCGGACGGTGCCAATCGAGGACGTGGTCGGCACGATGTCCGATCTCGTCCGCGAAGGAAAGGTGCGCTACCTCGGTCTCTCGGAGGCGGGCGAGCAGACGATCCGTCGCGCCCACGCCGTGCACCCGATTTCGGCCCTCCAGAGCGAGTATTCGCTCTGGGAGCGGAATCTCGAGCCGCGCATCATCCCACTGCTCCGCGAGCTCGGCATCGGCCTCGTTCCGTTCGCGCCGTTAGGCCGCGGCTTTCTCACGGGCACGATGAAGCGCGCGGAGGAATACGCGGAGGGCGACTTCCGCCGCGGCGATCCTCGCTATCAGGGCGAGAACTTCGACGCGAACATGAATGCCGCGCGCGCCGTGCGAGAGGTGGCGGCAAAAAAGGATGCGACGGCGGCGCAGATCGCGCTCGCCTGGCTCCTGCACAAAGGCGACGACATCGTGCCGATTCCCGGCACCAAGCGACGGAAGTACCTCGAGGAGAACGTCGCGGCCGCGGACGTGACGCTCACGCATGATGACGTCGCCGCGCTCGACCGCGCCCTCGCGCCCGACCGGATCTCGGGCCCGCGCTACGGTCCGGCACAGCAGGCACAGGTCGATCGTTAGGCGATGCCGGCGCGTACGGAGGTTTCGAGCGCAGATCGGCCACGCGTGATCTGCCACATGATGACGTCGATCGACGGGCGCATCGTGACTGACGGATGGCCGCTCGCGCCGGAGGGGCGCCGCCAGTACGAGCAGATCCATGCCAGCTACGCTCCCGATGGGTGGTTGTGTGGCCGCGTGACGATGGAGCAGCATTTCGCACAGGGCACGCGCTCCAAGGCGGAGGTCGCGCGTGAGCACCACGGCGCGGCGCGCGCGGACTTTCGCGCGCCGGGTCAGCATCGCAGCTTCGCGTTCGCGATCGACGGAAAGGGCAAGCTCGCGTGGGCGACGAACGACCTCGACGGCGATCACGTCGTCGCCATACTCTCGGAGCGGGTGTCTGACGAGTACCTCGCGTCGCTCCGCGAACGCGGCGTCTCGTACCTCCTCGCCGGCGGGCGCGAGATCGACCTGTCTCTAGCGCTGACGAAGATTGGCGCGCAATTCGGCGTCCGCACGCTCATGCTCGAGGGCGGCGGATCGATCAACGGCGGGATGCTGCGCGCAGGCCTCATCGACGAGGTGAGCGTGCTCGTCGGCCCTGTGGTCGACGGACGTGTCGGAACCGCGGCTCTCTTCGATGTCGAGGGCGACGGCGTTCAGCCATGGCGACTCGCGCTCGAGGCGGTAGAGCGTCGCGCGGACGACACGCTCTGGCTGCGGTACCGCGTCGTGCCACGTTAGGCACGAAAAGGAGAGGATATGGCCGTGTTCGAGGTGGTCGTCGCGCTGCTGTTGGGAGGTGCGGCGCTCGCGGCCCTGGCGCGGCGCTGGGGCGCGCCGTACCCCGCGCTCGTTGCGCTTGCCGGAGCCGCGCTCGCGCTCATTCCCGGTGTACCGACGCTGGTCCTCGATCCGGAGCTCGCGCTGGCACTCTTCGTCGCGCCGGTGCTCGTGGACGCCGCGTTCGACGCGTCGCCGCGCGACATGCGCGCGAACTGGAAGGCGATCACGAGTCTTGCCCTCGGCGCCGTCGCACTGACGGTCGTCGTCGTCGCGATTGTCGCGCGCATGCTGGTCCCCGATCTGCCGTGGGCGGCGGCGATCGCGCTCGGCGCCATCGTTGCGCCGCCGGACGCCGCCGCCGCTACCGCCGTGCTCAGACAGCTTCGCCCCCCTCAGCGACTGCTCGTGATTCTCGAGAGTGAGAGCATGTTCAACGACGCGAGCGCACTGCTCGTGTATCGGCTCGCGGTCGGTGCGACGATCACCGGCTTCCTGTCCGGGTGGAGCGTGCTGCCGACGCTGCTCATCGTCACGCTGGGCAGTGTTCTCCTCGGCGTGGTCATGTCACCGGTCACGCTTTTCATCAACGAGCGGATCAAGGACGTCTCGACGGCTGTCGTCTTCCAGTTCTGCACGACGTTCGGCGTGTGGATCCTTGCCGAGCGGCTGCACCTCTCGGGCATCATCACGAGCGTCGTCTTCGCGATGCTCGCGTCCCGCCGCGCGCCCGCGATCCTTCCGGCACGCATCCGGATTCCGGCGTGGGCGGTATGGGAAGTGGCGGTGTTCGTGCTGAACATCCTCGCGTTCATTCTCGTGGGGTTCCAGCTCAAGTCCATCTCCGAGCGCGTGACCGGAGCGACGAGAGAGCGGTACGTGATAGTGGCGGCGGCGGTCTGCGTGGCGACGATTCTCGCGCGCATCGTGTGGGTGACCGGGGCCGCGGCGCTCAGCCGTTGGCGCCGCACGAGCTCGCGCGATGGCCGGCAAGACACTGTCGATCTCACGGGACGTGCGGCGGCCATCATCGGCTGGTGCGGCATGCGCGGCACCGTGACGCTCGCGGCCGCGCTGGCGCTGCCGACCGGAGGAGGCGATGGCGCACCTTTTCCGTATCGCGATCTAATCCTCGTGACTGCGTTCGGTGTCGTGCTTGGAACGCTCGTCGTGCAGGGGCTGACGCTCCGGCCATTGATGCTGCGCCTGCATCTCGAGGAGGACGATTCCGTCGATCGAGAGGTGCGGCTGGCGCGGGTGGAGACGTTGCGATCGGCGGTGGAAGCGGCGGCGACCTGTCCAGGCGCCGCGACGGCGGAGCTCGTTAGGCATCGCTACCAGCTGGAGCTGCAGCGCGCGGAGAATGAGGTCACGCGCGACGGCACCGGAGGCGAAGGCGGCATGCCGCCGGGGGAAGCTGCCGGCTCCACCGATGAGGAAGATGCGGACGCCGCGGTTGTGCGCGCCGCGACCGAGGCGCAGCGCAAGCGTCTGATCGCGCTGCGTTCGGATGGCACGATCGGAGACGCCGCCTTCCAACGCGTGCAGGAGGAGCTCGACTGGGCCGAGTTGGATTGGGCGCAGCTGCTTCGCGCGGGCGCCGCGACTGATGGGAGCGCGTAAGCGCATGGCGACAGCCGTCACCGTTCGACGAGCCGCGCCTGCCGACATGTCCGCGGTTGGTCAGCTCGGGGCGCTACTCGTCAGGCTGCACCACGAGTTCGATGCCGCGCGCTTCATCGCCGCGTCGGCGGGTACCGCGAAGGGGTATGGCGCCTATCTCGGCACGCAGCTCCAGGAGGCTAACGTGGTCATCCTCGTCGCGGAGAGCGACGGAGACGTGATCGGCTACACGTATGCCGGTGTGGAGGGGTGGGACTACATGGCGCTCCGTGGACCGGCGGGTGTGCTCTACGACATTGTCGTCGATCCGGCTCGGCGCGGTCAGGGCGTAGGCCGGCAGCTACTCGAGGCAACGCTGGCGATGCTCGCCGAACGTGGTGCGCCGCGCGTCGTGCTCTCGACCGCTGAGCAGAATGAGCCGGCGCAGCGGCTCTTCGCGAGCGCGGGATTTCGAAGGACGATGATCGAGATGACGCGCGAACTGACGAGTGGGGAGTAACGAGTGGCGAGTGACGAGTAACTCGGCACTTTCTAGCCATTACTCGGCACTCGCAACTCGCCACTCGTCGCTCTCAGTTCATCCGCTGCCTCCATCGCGATCTCATACGATCTGAGGCGAGCTGCATGATCGAAGATCTGCGACGCGACGATGATCTCGTCAGCGGCCGTCTGGGCGGCAACCTTCTCGAGCCCCTGCCTAACGACATCGGGAGAGCCGACGGTCGAGTACGACAGCATCTGCGACAGCCCAAGCTCGTCCATGGGTGTGAGTGTGAGCGCGTCGACGTCCACGGGCGGCGGAAGTGGAGCTGGCTGGCCGCGACGGATATTGACGAACGCCTGCTGCAGCGACGTGAAGAGTCGCTTCGCTTCGGCGTCGGTATCGGCGGCGACGACGTTCACGCCGACCATGAAGTACGGCCGCTCGAGCGTTGGGGACGGGCGGAATCGAGCGCGGTACGCCTCGGCCGCGTCGAGCAGCATCGCGGGGGCGAAGTGCGACGCGAAGGCGTACGGCAATCCCAGCTCGGCGGCGAGCTGCGCGCCGTAGAGACTCGAGCCAAGGATCCAGATCGGCACGTCCAGGCCGACGCCGGGCACGGCTCGGACGCGCCGTCCAGCGGCCGCCGGCCCGAAGTACGCCATGAGCTCGACGACGTCCTGGGGGAAAGTGTCCGCGGCCTCCGGCGAGCGACGGAGCGCGCGCGACACGATCTGGTCGGATCCCGGGGCGCGACCGAGGCCGAGATCGATTCGGCCGGGGAATAGCGACTCGAGCGTGCCGAACTGCTCGGCAATGACGAGGGGCGCGTGGTTAGGCAGCATGATGCCGCCCGCGCCAACGCGGATCGTGGACGTGCCACCCGCGACGTGCGCGATGACGACGGCGGTCGCGGCGCTGGCCACGCCGGGCATTCCGTGGTGCTCCGCCAGCCAGAAACGACGGTAGCCCCACCGTTCGGCGTGCTGCGCGAGGTCGAGCGAGTTCCTGAGCGCGGTGGCGGCGTTGCTACCCTGAACGATTGGTGCGAGGTCGAGGACGGAGAGCGGGATCATCTCGAATCGATATGTAGAAAGCTTGCTAAAGGCCGGTCTCCGATCGCTCCCGAATCCGTTCGAGCGCCCACGCGGCATGTTCGCGCACGAGCGGCTCAGGGTCCGCGAGCGCATGCGTGAGGACCTGACTGTCCTCAGGCGTGCCCACATTCGCGAGCACCACGGCGGCGTTCCGCTTCAGTCCGCGCACCTTGGCGCGCTTCATCGGCGAGCCCCTGAACGCCGCTGTGAACTCGTCCGGCGACATGCCGAGGATCTCGCGCGCCAGGGTTCCGGCATCCTTTCCGCCTAACGACTCACGTACGGCGTACGGCGAGTCGGCGGACAGGGCGCGCGAGAACTTGACGTTGTAGGGGCAAACGTCCTGGCAGATGTCACAGCCGTACAGCCGGTCGCCGATCGGTTCGCGGAGCGGCTCCGGAATCGATGCCTTGAGCTCGATGGTCAAATACGAGATGCAGCGCGTGGCGTCGAGCACGCGTGGCGCGACGAAGGCGTCCGTGGGGCACGCGTCGAGGCAGCGTGTACACGTACCGCATCGGTCGGCTTCGAAAGGCGCATCAGGCTGGAGCGCGACGTCCACGAGCAGTGCACCGAGAAAGAAGAAAGAGCCTAACGAGGGATTGACGAGGTTGGTGTTCTTGCCGAACCAGCCGAGTCCGGCGCGGCGGGCGAGGTCACGCTCGAGGAGCGGACCCGTGTCGACATACGCTTTGCCCGCGGTTTGATAACCGAGCTCCTCGTCGAGCCAGCGGTGGAGAGCCCGCAGGCGCTCGAGCATCACGTCGTGGTAATCCTCGCCGCGTGCATAACGAGCGACGGGCCCACTCGGCTCACGGCCACCGTAGCTCATCGCGACGACTATGGCCGACATGGCGCCGGGTACGGGCAGGCGAGAGTCGCGGCGCTTGTCGCGGCCGCGGGGGAGATAGTCCATCGTTCCCGCGTAGCCCTGGTCCAGCCACTCCTCGAAGGCGTGCGCCGTCTCGGCCGGACCGAGCGCACAGATCCCGGCGAGATCGAAGCCGAGACCGAACGCCTGCGCCTTCGTGCGCGTCTCGAGCGAGAGCGAGGTGGCAGTGCTCATCGGCCGCGCACCGCCCAGCGCGCATAACGAGCCACATCCTCCGCCGGGGGTACGGCGTTCGCATCACCGTAGACCGTGAGCATGCGCCAGCGCAGGTAGTCGCGATCGGGCAGGGGCAGAAACGGGGCGCGCCGGAACCAGCGTCGCCGGCGAAAACGCCAACCGACACGCACCAGCGCCGCCGCGAGCGGCGGGTCGCGCAGAGCGCGGAGAGCGAGTGTCAGTGTGAGGCGGGGCCAGCCCATTGTCTTCGCAGCATGGTGACGCTGCGAAAAATAACGCGCGGCCAGCCTCCCTATGGCGCCCTCGACCACCGATTGCGCCTACGTCAGCCGGCGTATGGGGTGGTGCGCGCACGCCGTCGAGCTTCCTCGAAACACCAGTGAGGAATCGCGATGCGCCATACCAGCTCGCCCGCCGGAAGCGACTCGTTCCACATCACGCGACCATCCGGATCCCAACCGCACTACTGCGCGGAAGTGGTCAACGACATTCATGCGCGGCTCAACGCCACGCGCGTGCGCGCCGTCGTCGACGTGCGGAGTGCCGCCGACGCCGGCGACATCATCCGCGCCGCCGGACCTAACGACGCGATCTGCGTCGCCGGCGGACGGCACGCGATGGGCGGGCAGCAGTTCGCCGAGAACGGCCTTCTTCTCGACACGCGCCGATTCGATCGGGTGATCGCCCTCGATACGGCGCATGGTTTGGTCGAGGTCGAGGCGGGGATCCAGTGGCCCGCGCTCGTGCGCCGCCTGCACGAGCTGCAGCCGCGGAGCGCGGCTCCCTGGACGATCCGTCAGAAACAGACGGGGGCGGATCGGCTCAGTATCGGCGGTGCGCTCTCGGCGAACGTGCATGGGCGCGGCCTCACGATGTCCCCGTTCATCGCAGACGTCGATTCATTCACGCTCATCGGCGCCGACGGGGTGTTGCGGCGCTGCTCGCGCATGGAGAACCGGGAGCTCTTCCGCCTAACGATCGGCGGCTATGGGCTCTTCGGCTTCATCGCGACGGTGACGCTGCGGCTCGTGCGTCGCCGCCGGCTGCGCCGCGACGTCGCGGTGATCACGACCGAGCGTCTCATGGAGGAGTTCGACGAGCGCATCCGCGCCGGCCACCTGTATGGCGACTTTCAATTCGCGATCGATCCGCGCTCGTCGGACTTTCTCCATCGCGGCATTCTGTCGACGTACGCTCCCGTGAGTGAACGACACGGTGCGCCGGAAGCGGGGCTCACGCTCACGGCGGCCCAGTGGCGGCAGCTGCTGCTGCTCGCTCACGTCGACAAGACGCGAGCGTTCGAGCTCTACGCGGCTCATTACATCGCCTCGTCTGGGCAGGAGTACTGGTCGGACGAGCACCAGCTCTCCGTCTATCTCGACGACTATCACACAGCCGTCGACGCCCGTCTCGCCACCCATGGTTACGACGCCGCGGGAACCGAGATGATCACGGAGCTGTATCTGTCGCCTGAACGGCTCGGGGCCTTTCTCGGCGCCGTCCGTGATGACTTTCGGCGGCAGGACGTCGACGTCATCTACGGAACGATTCGGCTCGTCGAGCGGGACGACGAGAGTTTCCTCCCATGGGCACGCCAGCGTTCCGTGTGCGTGATCTTCAACCTGCACACGGCTCACACGCCCGACGGGCTCGCCTGCTCCGCGGAGACCTTCCGCGGATTGATCGATCACGCGATCGCGGCAGGCGGGAGCTTCTATCTCACCTACCACCGCCATGCACGCCGAGATCAGCTCCTCGCGTGCTATCCGGAGCTGCCGGAGATGCTGCGCCTGAAGACGGCCTACGATCGCGATGAAAAATTCCAGAGCGAGTGGTACCGCGCCGTATCGGCGATGGTTCGTTAGGCGGCTCTGGTCCGCCGCGCGCGCTCCAGGAACGAGATGCCATCGAGTCCCGCGGGAGCGTCGATGCCTAACGCGGCCAACGCGCTTGGCATGACGTCAACGGTGCGGCGTGGAACGCGCGCCGGCGGCCGGTTGACCACGAGGGGTACGAGCATGTGCTCGCGGTGGAGCGCGCCGTGCGAGCTCACGTGGGGGATGGGCTCGTAGCGGGCGCGGAAATCCCAGTCCCGAGCGGCGGAGAGAATCAGGTCGCCGGCGCGCGGCGCTCGCGCGATCGTTGCGATCTGAACCACGCTGTCGGGATAATCGGTGTCGATCGTAGCGTCATACGCGGCCTGGGCATCGGCGCGCCGAAGATCGGCGCCGAGGGCGAGCGGGTCACCGGTGATGCGGCGATAGCCGAAGCGCGCGCCATCGAAGGTGACGACGGCGGTGCCGCGGTCGCGGGAGCGGACCTCGCAGCCGTGCGATTCGTTAGGCAGGAGCAGGAGGTCGACCGACGGGCGGTCGAGAAGGGCGCTCGCGAGCGACTCCCATCGCGGCCGGAGCGCGTTCCAGAACGGTCGCCGGCGCTGCTCGAGCTCCAGGTACACGTGCGCCATCGCGTTCCCGCTCACCATCACGGCCGCCTGCGGCGCGAGGGTGAGGATCCAGGGATGCGACATCACGCGGAGCCCGAAGTCGGCGATGCCGCGGGCGAGATCGTCGTGTGCCCGCACGGGTGAATGTCCGTGGTCGCTCGTGATCCAGATGTGGGTGTCGTCCCAGTAGCCGCCCTCCTCGGCGTCGATGCGGAGCCGCGCCACGAGCTCGTCGACGATGCCGATGGCGTCGCCAACGATCGGGGCGTCGTGGCCCTGCGCGTGCGAGCTCTTGTCGATACCGGTGAGCGCCGCGAAGACGAAATCGGGCCGCTCGTCGCGCACACGCCTAACGACTTCCTCGACCACGTCGCGGTCGATGTCGAGCCAGCCGCGGACATTGCCGCTGAAGTGGGTGCGCGCGACGCGCGCGGTCGACGTCGTGACGCGCGCGCTGGGCGCGAGGCCGCGGCTGATCACGCTCAGCGCGCCGACGCTCCGTGAGGCGAGCTCGAACAGTGTCGGCGCCGTTGGGTCGAGGTCACGATCGACGCGCCGCATCTGATGACCGACGTAGCTCCGCGCGAACGTGGGAAACGAACAGGTCGCGCGGCTCCGGTCGAACCACCGCAGCCCTGGCAGACCAATCGCGCCCGGATAACGGCCCATGAGAAATGGCGCGTACGCCGGCCCGGTGACGGTCGGGAAACACGACGTTACGGTGAAGAAGGCGCCCTCCTCAGCCGAGCGCGCGATCGCCGGCGCAACGGGCGGCCGGTCGTTAGTGCGCGCGAGCGCGGCACTGAGCGTGTCGGGCCGCACTCCGTCGGCGATGATGATGATGACGGGCACGTCGATTACAGGTGCGAGAGTCGATTGACGAGCGTCTGGACGAGGCAGCTTTACGCAAGCCGCGATCCCTGGCGTCGCGGATCGCGCACAACTTGCTGGCGAATGCACCCATTGGCCCGATAGACTTGTGACATTCCGCCACGCGGTCTCGGGCCTCGGTTGCGCTCGCCATGTCAGATCAGCACTTGAATGCCATCCAGAAACAAGACTAACGGCGTGCGCGGCGCGAAGTCGCGAAAAGCGTCGAGCAAAGAACAGCCGACGGTCTCAGCGAAGGTGGTGGAGCAGCGAGTCGCGAACGAGAACGGCTCGGAGCTGCCGAACGTGGAGCGACGTCGACGTCCGCGCGGCCGCAGCCGCTCACCGCGCACCGCCTCGGGTAAGCGCTCCGATCCACAGTTGCTCGCCGCGGCCGCGCTCGAGGCCCAGGAATACCTGAAAGAGCGAACCGAGGCCGGACACCGAGCGGCGGGACGTACGCCGCCGTCGGAAAAGACGCCGGCTCGCGCTTCTGGCGCAACGCGCATCGTCGACGACTCCATTCGCAGCTTTGTCGGGCCGGTGACGGAGGACGAAAAGCTCCTCCAGCAGCCAAGCGAGGCGGCTGATTTCACACGAACCGATCCGTGGCGCGTGCTGCGCATCATGGGCGAGTTCATCGAGGGTTTCGACAACCTCGCCAGTGTCACCAAAGGCGTAACGATCTTCGGCTCGGCGCGCACGCATCCCGATGACCCGCAGTACCAGCTGGCGCAGGAGACGGCACGGCTGCTCGCCGAGCAGGGCTTCGCCATCATCACCGGCGCGGGCCCAGGTATCATGGAGGCGGCGAACAAGGGGGCGCGCGACGCGGGCGGCCGGTCCATCGGGTGCAACATCGAGCTGCCGTTCGAGCAGGGGGCGAATCCCTACGTCGATACGCTCATCAACTTCCGCTATTTCTTCGTGCGGAAGACGATGTTCATCAAATACTCAAACGCGTTCATCATCTTCCCCGGCGGCTTCGGAACGCTCGACGAAGCGTTCGAGGCGTTGACGCTCATCCAGACCGGGAAGATCTATCAGTTCCCGGTGATCATGTTCGGACGTCACTACTGGGCGGGGCTGATCCGGTGGCTGCAGTCCCGCGTGCTCGTGGAGCGAAAGATCTCGCCCGGCGACCTGAATCTGATTCTCCTCACCGACGATCCGCAGGAGGCGTGCTCCGCGGTGGTCGAGGCGTACGAGTCGCAGCAGCGCGCGATCCAGCCGCGGGCCGACGCGCGGCGGGCTGCCGGCGACGGGTCGCCACGTCGATGAGCAAGATTTAAACAGAGACGAAGCATGGCGAGCAAGAAGCGCGGAAGTCCCGCATCACCGCGAGCGTCGGCGCGCGCGTCGGCGGCCGGCCCGAAGGCAGATCAAAAACGCGCCGCCGAGGAACGCGAGCGCTCCGGGGTCAAACACACGTCGCACGACGGCAGCCGCTTCCTGAAAGGCGAGCGGATCGATCCGCGCCGCATCGATGGCAGCGAGCGCGTCGCCGATCTCATCGACGGGTGCTTCCTCGCGTACAACGCGGCGCGGCTACGCGAGGCCTGTCAGCTCTTCACGCAGAAGATGCTCGACGCCGACGTGACGGTGGGCCTCTCGCTCACCGGCGCGCTGACCCCGGCCGGCCTCGGGATGGCGGCGATCATCCCGCTCATCGAGAGCGGCTTCGTCGACTGGATCATCTCGACCGGCGCGAATCTGTATCACGACACGCACTTCGGCCTCGGCCTCGCGATGCACCGCGGCAATGCCCAGGAGTCCGACGTCGTGCTCCGCGAGGAAGGCGTCGTGCGCATCTACGACATCTTCTTCGATTACGACGTGCTGTTGTCGACCGACGCCTTTTTCCGGACAATCATTCAGGGGAAGGAATTTCAGCGGTCGATGTCGAGCGCCGAGTTCCATAACCTGTGCGGGAAGTACGTGCGTGAACGCGAGAAGGCGTTAGGCATCGGACAGAAGTCGCTCCTCTCGGCAGCATACGCGGCCGGCGTGCCGATCTACACGTCGTCGCCGGGCGATTCCTCGATCGGGATGAACGTCGCGGCGCTCGCGCTGGACGGGAACCGTTGCGTCATCGACCCGAATCTCGACGTCAACGAAACCGCGTCGATCGTGCTCGACGCGAAGCGTGGCAGTGGCAAGAAGGGCGGCGGCCGCTCGGCGGTGTTGATCTGCGGCGGCGGAAGCCCGAAGAACTTCATGCTGCAGACGGAGCCGCAGATCCAGGAAGTGCTGGGGATCGACGAAAAGGGCCACGACTATTTCCTCCAGATCACGGACGCGCGACCCGACACGGGAGGCCTCTCGGGCGCGACGCCGGCTGAGGCGGTGAGCTGGGGGAAGATCGATCCGGATCGTCTGCCGGACGCCGTCGTTTGCTACCTCGACTCCACGGTGGCGCTGCCGCTGCTGACGTCGTACGCCCACGCGCGACACGCGCGCCGGCCGCTCAAGCGCTTGTTGGACCGCCGCAAGGAGATGCTCGATCGCCTAACGAGCGAGTACCGGCGCGCCGGCGGTCGCAGCGCCGCCGCCGAGGACGCCGAGGCGATGCTGCCGATGCACCGCTAGATCGCCTCCTCACCGGTCCTCGAGTGGCAGAACGGCGACTCAGCGACCGGCTCGCTCTCGCCGGACCGCCTTCACGAAGTTCATTCGCGAATACTCTCCTCGCGACGCAATCGCGACCGCCTCGTCACCGTCGAGCACAGTGCGGAGGATCGCGCGGTCGCTCCAGCCAGCCGCGATCTTCGCTTCGATCGCGGCGATTGTTTCCTCGAGATAGCTGATCTTCGCGCCGAGCGCGGTTATCGGGTCGCGAACCGGACCTCGATGTGCGTCGAACATTCGCGTCGGCCGTAGCGCCATCGCCGCACGCAGGCTTTCCAGAATGCGATACGGGTTCTCGGCGCTGTGCATCACGCGGGCGCGGACGCCGAGCCAGAGGTCGCCGGAGAAGAGCGTCGCGCGCTCCGGAGCCCAGACGACCTGGTGGTCCGGGCTATGGCCAGGCGTGAAAACAAACTGGAGGGGCGCGGCCTCGACGGGGGCGTGGGGAAGCGAGGTGACCGCCCGCGGCGTTCCCCAGACGACGCGCCGATACGCGCGAATTCCGGCCGGTGCGCGAAGGCGCTCGCGGGTGATCGCGTGCATGAGGACGGGAATTCCACGAGAGGCGAGGAGCTCGGCGTTCCCGGCGTGATCCTCGTGATAGTGCGTGAGCATCGCGGCGCTGACTGACCGCTCGTCGAGGAATCGCGCGAGCGCGCCTCGAGAGCGGGGAAAGCCGCTGTCGACGAGGGTACCGTTGACGAGATACGCGCTGACGTCCATGCCGGCGATCCGGCTTCCCCAGCTCGCGAGCCTGATGCGCTCGACGTCGTCGTAGCGCTGGATCTCGATCATGCAGGAAGGTAGCTGTCGGCGATGCGTCCTCACGGTTGGGGCCGGGTGGGTCCGCCATTTGCGGAACCAGCTGAGGCGGCGTACGTTGCGGTAACGGCGCCCGGCCCCACGGCCGGGCGTTCCATTTGTTGTACTGGACCCG
>Ga0136846_1221194_pt1 | contig 34138 bp, 18 predicted proteins | sample HopSoiMetagenom2_FD_96841 | JGI IMG/M metagenome (GOLD analysis project Ga0136846, IMG submission 96841) | Grasslands soil microbial communities from Hopland, California, USA - 2 Assembly 2016 (version 4) | ecosystem: Environmental > Terrestrial > Soil > Grasslands | place: USA: Hopland...
CCCGTCTCTGAGGGGAAGAGCTTAGGGGACAAGCGTTTACGAGGACCGGAACCCCGCAATTCTAATTGTCGTCACCCCGCAGTTCTAATTGTCGCCCAACAGGCGAGGATCGGTTTGGGCGCTCGGGTCTAACGGGCGTCCAGTGCAAGCACCACGGTTCGGCCACTCTTGTGAAAGACAAAGATCTCGTGAGGCTGGAAGCCCTTGGCCTTCCTTACCTCGTTCCGGAGCTTGTCCAGGTCCGCGCCGTTGCGGTGTTGGACAGCCGCCGGGCAGCCCTCCAACTCGCTCGCCAGCTCCAGGGCGGTGAAGGCCTCCCCCTCCCTGACTCGGTGCCGGTCCATGACCCTTGCCCAGCTTCATCAGGAGTTCATGTCGACTGCGCGAGACCCGCGGCGATGTCGGCATAGTCTTGAGGGTCCTCCGCTGTCTCCAGGCGCTCGGCGCTGAACAGTTTCCCTGGACGGGCCCTCGGCAGGACGGGGGGTTGCTCCTGCTCCCGCCGAGGGTCCGAATTTTGCCAGGTAAGCTTCGAGATCAGAAATTCAGCCAGCGCGAGGACGAGGTCTTGTCGCCAAAGCCGGCGCTACCAAGGTTGATCGAGCCGGTTCCGACCAGGTCTCTGAAGCTCCCACTGTAATTTTTATCCTGGTAGAGCCGGTAGCGCCAGCCTGGCGGGATGCAGAAGCGGACCGCGGAGGCTTTGTCCTCGAAGCCCTCGGTTTGATCGTAATTGGCATAGTTCTCGAGGCTCTGATCCGGAAAATCGATCATCAGCCCCCGATCACTGAAATTGGAGTCGTCGTAGAGCTCCACGAACGCCTCGTTGATGTCCACGCTGCAGTTGGGATTCGGGAAGGTCGAGCGAAACTCCATGAAGCGGGTCGTCCCGGAAGGGCCGTTATGACCGTGCTCCGTACCATACAGGATCAAATTGCGAGATGGATCGACGTAAACGCCCCCGGCCGCGTCAAAGTTGCAGTGATTGTCTTGGGATGAGGATGCTCCCGGCGACGGATAGGAGCAATAGAGGTGCTTCTTGGCCACCTTGGTGATCCGGACGTCGTTGCCCAGACCGTTCTCGACCTGAAAGAGATCGGCGAAGTCGCTGCCAATGCCGATCGAGGAGTTTTCGTGTGTGCCGATCAGGAACAGCGCGCCGTCACATTGATGCACGAAGTTCAGGTTCTGATAGGCTCCGAAGGTCGCATCCCCGATGGTTGTCAGGGTCTCGCTCCGGCTCCAGGAATCGAAGGGAGTGAAGGTCGTCGCAGCCAGGTTCGTCGAGGTCGAGACATAGAAGTCCAGCGTCGCGGCGTCAGCCTGGCCGATCGCGAGCAGGAAGCGGCCGTCGGCCAGCTTGGCCAGAGATGCCGTACCCGCCTCGGAGGACTCCGTATGCGGTACGTCATAGAGCCGGGTGAAGCTGGCCATATCGAACATGATCACCTTGGACGAGCTCGCTTCGACCGGCACGGCGAGGTAGTTGCCGAGCTGCTGCATACCGCCGGCATGGGAGAAGCCCGGATCGTTGGACCAGGCTCCCACGATGCGATCTGTGCTCGGCGGCGCGGTCTGATGGAAGAAAAGACTCGGGTTCAGGCGGTTGGATCGGAACCGTGCGCCGGTGGCATTGCGTGATCCCATCAGCACCGTATTGAACATGGAGGAGCCCGACCGTGAGATCACCAGGGTCTGCCCCGATCCGGACGGGATCCGCTGGATCCCTTGCCAGTGCGAGCAAGTCAGGCCGAAGCAGACGTCGGTGCTGACCCCGTTGAGCCAAAACCCCAGGATGTCTCCATGATCACGCAGGCTGTTGAAGGAAGACGTCACGTTGGAGAGGCAGAGATTGCAATCCGCTCCACCCGCAGCACAGGAGGTGAACGCCGTCAGGCTCGGGGCCTGTGCTGCGGCGGGTAACGGCCAGAGCCATTGGATAGCCGCGCAGACCAGCAGGGCGATCCAGCAGGCTCCAAACGAGAACGGGTGAGAAGGTCGACTGCGCATCGTGAATTCCTCCAGCGCACCGCGAAGCTCGCCAAACGCAGGCGGCTAGGATGGCAAGTTTCACGGTAACCTCCTGCAATGACCGTGCCTCGGTGATGACGGCGACTTCCGGCTGTCACCGCGCACATCGCGCTCGCGGATACTCTCCACCTCTTCCGTCATCTCCTCCAAGAGGACCTCAAGCTCGTCCGAAGAGATCGGTGGCAGAGCCTCCTTGAGCCTTGCGGTGAGGATTTCAAGCTTTTTTTGCTCACCCGGAGAGAGCTTCTCTCTCCCCTGTATTTACGGGCCAGAAGCTCCGAACGCTCGGCTGCAAGCTGCCGCACGACCACTCCGCTAGTTCAGACCGGCCCGCGGCCCGCCGGGCCGTTGCTGTGGCTGCCGATCGGCAAGGCCAGGATCGCCTCCCGCACGCGCTCGAAGAGGCGGCTGGCCATGGCTTTCTCCTCCGCGTCGCCGTCTCGGCGCAGGTAGAAAAAGTCTGTCTTGAGCTTCGACAAGAAGCTCGCATTGCGGGACTGCACCCGGAGGATGTCTTCCAGGCGGTCCCAGCGCCGCGGGTTCATGCGAGCGAATCGGTCGGTGTAGCCCAGGAGGAGCCACTCGGTCTTCTCCACGTTCCCGGAGTCGATGATCTTCCGTGCCGCCTCGTCCGCCGCCGCGAGCGGCGAATAGGCGAGGGCTCTGGCGGTTTCCCAGCGGTCCTCGACCTCGGAACCGCTCCAGATCCGCTCCTCGGCCCAGGCGATCACCGGCGCGTCGCCCAGGATCGCCAGGGCGTCTTGATACCGGGAAAAGTCGCCGGGGCTGTCGCGGAGACGGTCGTGCAGGATGGCGAGGGCCGGCCGCGGGTCCTTCCCAGGGGAGGCGAACCAGAGGGCCAGGATGGCCGCCTGATCGCCGTTCGTCGCCTCGCGCAGGAGCTCGGTCATGCGCGGCGCGTCCTGCGGCCCGGCGGCCGTCGACAGCGCCCGGAGTATTTCGCTCCGGCTCCAACTTCCCGGCGGCAGGTGGGCCAAGGCCTGCGACAACGGGCCGAAGGCGTCGTGGTCCTGCACCTTCGAGAAGTACTCGGCGAGCGGCTGCAGCCAGCTCTCGCGGATCTCCTTCAGGAGCAGCCCGCGCAGCAGGTCCCTGGCCGCGGGCGGAGCGGTCGCGGCGAGCCCCCGCAGAGCTTCCTGGCGCACTGCGTCCGACTCGGCATGCTGGTAGAGGTCGATCAGGTCGGCGGGTGATTTGGCAACGGAGGGGGTGCGGAAATGGCTGTCGAGATCGGCCACCAGGGCTTTGGGGAACGTCTTCGGAGCCTTTCCCGCCGCTGCCTTGGCCCGCAGCTCATGGAGCGCCGCCTTCTCCTTGTAGCCACGCAGGGCGGCCACCCGCGCATACTGCCTTACCGCTTGAACCCACGGCGAATCCGGAACGCCGACCTCCTCGTTCAAGCGGGTCATCGCCGGGCCGCCGAGCGACCACCGTTCGTTGAGGTCGTCCCGCCGCAGGAAGAGGAGGTAGTGATGATCGAGGCGGTAGTCGTAGGCTTGGCAGGAGCCCGAGTAGGTCCCCGGCCGCGCCCGGCTGAAATTGTCCTCGGGGCCACGGCCGGCAAACTCGAGATTGCCGTCGAGCGTCACGGTGGAAGGGCGGAAGTCGCCTTTCAGCACCTCCTCGACTTCGAACCGTACCGACCCCCACGGCGCGCGCTCCGCGTCGGCGGAGGGCTGCCAGTGGACGGACCGCGCCAGAACGATCGCCTCGGCCTCGCGGACGATCTCGTAGTTGGTCGGGGGCGAGGCGCCGGCGATCACGGAGCAGCCCCACGCCGGAGAGCCGGCGGCGGCCAGGGCGGTGAGGACAGCGGCCGAGAGGAGACGCTCGCTTCTCATCTACGCGATCCTACACGAATCACGCCTTCCTTCGTCGCAGACTCCGAGGTACTATTCACGAGAATCACGCCCCAATGAACTGGAGTCGGATTGACACCCACGATCCTGCAATTCGGTGAAGCCGTCACTGGCATTGAATATGCTCTGCGGCCCGGCGGCTATTCGATCGTCAAAGGGCCGGGTGGCACGATCGCGGTCGCTTCGACTTCGCGCGGTTACTTCCTGCCCGGCGGCGGACAGAATGGAGACGAATCGCCGGAAGCGGCTGCGGTTCGCGAGGCCACTGAGGAGTGTGGGTTGCGAATTCGCATCCTGCGCTGCCTCGGCGTCGCCGACGAGCTCGTGTATGCCCTCGACGAGGAGACCTACTTCCGCAAGCGATGCACGTTCTTCACGGCCGAGCTGGTGCGACAGGAGGGATGCGGCGAAGCGGATCACCACCTGGTTTGGATCACCGCAGACGTCGCCCGGGCTCAGCTCGAGCACGGAAGCCAGCGATGGGCCGTCGCCGAAGCGTTCGCTGATCTTCCGTTGTCTGGCACGGGAGGGGCAAAATCGTCAATGCATGTTGAAAACGGTAGCTCCTCTTGACGCTTGCCTGCCGGTTCAAGTAGACTCACTCTATCATGGCAGCCGAATCGAAGAACATGTCACCCGAAGTGAAGCACATGCTCAGCGTGCTCCGGTCTGTGATCCGGGGGCTGGGTTACAACTACCAGGACGTGGCCAACAAGCTGGGCTTGAGCAACGGCTACATGAGCCGGCTCTTCTCTGGCAAGATTGAGCTCAAGTTCCAACACATCTTGGACATCTCCCGCGTCCTGGGGTTCGAGCCGGAGGAGATCTTCCACCTTGCGTATCCACGGCAGAAGGAGCCCACGAGCCCGGCCGCCCAGCGCTATCACATGCTGACGCAGATCGACGCGGGCACTCCGTCGTCCCGGTTCCTTGCACCCAGGCCGGCTGTGAGCGAGGACGACGAGATGGAGCGCCGGGTGGCGAGCGCGCTCCGGAACCTCCTGACCACCCCTCCGCCTCCGCCGCAGCCCGCCGTGCCGAGCCATGAGGAGATGGAGAGGGCGATGGAGCGAATGCTGCGGAAGCTCCTCGGCGGCCTGACCCAGCAGGGATAGCTCGGAAGCCGGCCGCCCAGGGGAAGGGCGGCCGTTCCGATCTGGGTCCTACAGAAGCGGCCCGTCGAACCGCGGGTTGGGATCGTTCTCGAGCCGCCGGAAGAAGGCTGCCACGTTCTGCAGCAACTCCACCGTCGCCTGGCCCATCTTGAAGGCCGCGCGAAGCACCGTGAGCGCCATCAGTCCCTCCCGATGAATGCGGAGCCGGCGGAAGACCTCGGACGCCGCCAGTGTGACCTGCTCGGCTTCGGCCGGCCGGCCTTGCGCCAGGAGGGCAACGGCAAGTTCGAGGGAGGCGACGGCCGCCACGTACGAGCGCCCAACCTCTTCCATCTCCTGCTTGACCTCACGAAGAGTCATCTCTGCGCGGGCGTAATTCCGCATCCCGAGATCCATGCGACCTTCGAGCCAGCGGAGCCGGGCCTGATTGATCCGTCCGCCGCTGTTCTTCAGGAGATGGCTATTTTCGAAGCGGAACCTCCGGGCGTTCTGGTAGAGACCGCTGTCGATAAGAAAGAGGAACTGGTTGTGAACGGCGGAGTAGACGAGATTCGGGTCGCGTTCTCTGTCCACCAGAGACAGCCCTTCCCGGAGGAGGCCGATCGCTCTCTCGGGTTCGCCCGCATAGCCGGTGTAGAGGCCCCTCAGGATCAGGATTCGGCCGACGAGATGCTCGTCGCTGTTCCGCTGGTGGAGGGTCTGCACCTCGAGGAGAAGGTTGCTGGCGTTTCCGAACTGGCGGCGATCGGCGGCCAGGGAGGCCTCCAACTCGCGAACACGAGCTTGGAGCGCTTCGTCGCCGGTTCCTTGTTCCACAAATTCCCGGGCCTTGTTCTGAGCGATCGCTGCGAGATCGAGCTGGTCCATCACCCGGTAGGCGTTGCCGAGCTCTGCCCAGGTCCGGCCCTGGAAATCGAAGACCTGCTGGATGCCGTAGCGGCGGACGTCGAGTTGCTTGGCCTGATGGACGGCGAGCTGAGCGAGTTGCACCATCAAGGCGGGATTGTCGTGGCGTACCGACCAGCTCCGGTCGAGGAATGCCTTGACGCGGTCGAGACTCCCCATGCGGCGGGGAAGCCTGGTCAAGGCCTCGAGGCCATCTGCGGTGACGGAGTCGACCTTGCGGGCGCGAGGCTCCTGCCGGTCGAGGTTCCTGGCCTGCATCACGGCGGCCTGGAGAGCCCGCGCCATCGCGGCGTCGTAGGCGGCATCCTCCTCCCGCGTCAGCTCCACAGGCGGCGAAGGGCGGCCGAAGCGGAGGCGGGTCCGGGCCGGCATGCTCGCCAGGCAGTGCTGGCACGCGCCCAGCACCACGTGGCGGGCAACGGCCCGGGCTCGGGCCGGTGAAAGCTGGCCATGGCAGAAGGCCGACAGCTCGTCGCTGCTTGGATGGTCGGTCACACTTTCTCCTCGTTTGATCCACGACATTGTCTCACATGACGAGAGAAAGGTGGTAGGGGCGCTGAATTCACGCCCCTACCCAGGAGCCTAAAGCTACCCGTTGGGATCGACTCCTGCCCCGCCCTCACAGTTGGTGTGGCAGATCGGAGATGTAGCGGTGGGATTGACTACGCCATTGGGGTCCGCACCGGCCCCCGAGTTTTCATGGAAGGACCTGGGTCCTGGTATGACAGAAGGCGTTTCCGCTCGCACCCCTCCAGGCAGCAAGCTGTCGAGCCACTGCCAGGCGCTGTGGAGCAGTGTGGGGGCGTCCGCCCAGCCCGGCAGGCCGGCGGCGTGGGCCGGGGCGGCCAAGGCGAGCGCCAAGGCGAGAACGACGACGGCAAACCCCCTCTTCTGAAGCTTTCTAGACATCTGCAGCCTCCTTGGTCATCGCGGTTCGGCCGGGGCCGGCATGGCTCCGTCGCCCGCGGACGTAACTTCACCTCAAAGCATCGCCTCCAGTCTGCCAGAAGCGGAAGGATCTCTTACCGGGGGAGGAAGCAATCCTTCCGCCGTCCCGTACTGCCGGTATTTCCGACCCCGGCCAAGTTCCCGGTTGAGGACCCAAGTTCTGGGGGATAGTAACATAACCCACGGAATGCATGTAGGTCGATCGAAGAGCTGAACAGGAAGAATTGGCAAAAATGGGCTTGACAAATCTGGATCGGCCTTCTACTATCTCGACATCGTCAATTGAGGCGAGGCCGAATGGAGAAAAAGAAAGGATGGCAGTTCAAATGGAAACCAAGCTGACCGTTGCGTCAGAAAAAGAGAAGGCTATGGATCTTATGGGCATGCGGATAATTCGCTTTCGGAAGGAGAGGAGGTGGGACCGGTTGGCCCTGGCGCAGTGCCTGGGTGTCTCGAGAGAGCGGCTGGGTCACTGGGAGAGGGGAGAGCACGCGCCGCCGCTGGAGGTTTTGGTGAAGCTGGTGCAGACGTTTCAGATCTCGCTGGACGAATTGGTGATGGGCGAGTGCTTGACGGATGACGAGACGAGAGAGGCCCGGTGGCACGTCACCGCCCTCAATCGGTTGCTGATGGGGGAGCTGGCGTCGAGAGCTGCGGTATGAACCCGGATTAACGCTTCCGGTGTCATGAAGGCACCGGAATTTCTGAAAGGAGAAGTTGTATGGAGAACACGACGCAGAAGGTGGAGAGTCCGGGGGCGGTGACGCTCTCGGAGGAACGAAGCAGCATTCCCCTGCCTGATCCGGCTCTCAAGCCGGAACGGGTACAGAAGGAGCTGAGGGAGGCGGTGGCGGCGGAGCGAGCCCGCCGGGTGGGAGGTTGGGGGTGGAGCGCGCTTCCGGATCTCGGGGGATTCGTGAGGGTGAAGAGGTTCGGTTCGCCACGGGTGGCGGCGATGTACGCGATGTTCGCGACCGAGCACGCGCAGTTCACGGGTCAGCACGTGTCCGTGAGCATCGACAGCCTGGGACAGGTCGCCATCCTGCTCCAGGCTCCGGACCCTGGTCTCACGGAGATGGGTTGTCAGTTCGCACGGGATCTCGGCTAACGTTAGCCGGGGACCAAAACAAACAACGGTTTCACAAACGAAAGAACGAAAGAAAGGAGAACGAAAATGGCTGGCATCAACACGCACGACAGAGTTATTCGCGACTGGGAGGGTCTCCTCAGCGCGAACAAGGACAAGGCTTCGCTCCTGCCCGCGGCCGAGCCGCTGCGGGCGGACCTGGAGGGGATCCTGGTGGAGGGTAAGCTCCTCAAGGATCGCCGGGATTCCCTGACGGGCGACAAGCAGCGGACCACGCAGGAGCTGCAGGCGGTGATCGTACGGGGCAAGGAAACCGCGCGGCGCCTGCGGGCCATCGTCAAGGGCAGCCTGGGGACGGACAACGAGCAGCTCGTGCAGTTCAACATGGCGCCCCGCCGCAAGCGGGGGCCCCGCAAGACGAAGACGCCCACGGTCAATCCGCCGTCCGTGACGCCGGTACCCGACACTCCCACTACGCCGCCGAAGACGACCGCGTAGACCTGCTTTTCCCTAATCTTCCCTCACACCCCAGGGCGCCGGGCCACCCCGGCGCCCTTTTTCGCTCCTGATAAGCTGGCTGAATGGCAAGCTCGACGCTCTGGTCGTGGACCCTCGCCGAATTCCGCGATCGCACCGCGGCCGGCACTCCGACGCCGGGCGGCGGGTCGGTGGCATCGGTGTGCGCCACTCTCGGCGCCGGGCTGATCGTCATGGGCCTGGAGGTCACGCGCAAGGGAGCCGAGGCTGAGCTGGTGGCCGTCCTCGACCCGCTGCTGCGCTCCGGCCGCGAGTTGCTCGAGCGTCTCAGCGCGCACGCGGACCGCGATGTCGCGGCGTTCAACGAGTACTTGCGCGCCCGGTCCCTGTCGCAGGGGAGCGACGACGAGAAGGCCGTCCGGCGCGAGCGGATGCAGCAGGCGCTCGCCGCGGCCACCGAGGCGCCGCTGGCGGCCGGGCGCGACATCGCCGCGGCCCTCGACCTCGCCCGCCAGGTGATGGCGATCTGCAAGTCGCCGGTCCTCGGCGACGCCGCGGCGGGGATCGACCTCCTGTCCGGAAGCCTCAAGGCCGTCCTGCGCAGCGTCGATGCCAACCTGCCCGGGATCGAGGACCTCGCATTGCGGGCGCGCCTTGAGGAGGAGCGGGCGGCGCTGGGCGCGATTTCAAGTTGACGCTGCCCTTCAGGCCTGGGCGAGGCGGGCCAGCTCGGTCATGCGGGCGAGGTGGTGATCGTCGTGCTCGGCGATGAAGAGGGCCATGTCGATCACCCGCATGGGCTGTTGCAGGCGCGGGTGGAGGGCGGTCAGGGAGATGAGGCCGGGATCCCAGGCGTCGAGGCGGGCGACGAAGCTCTCGCGCTCGCGGCGGAGGGCGCGCAGCAGATCGGCGATGGGCCGCCGGTTGTAGTCCGCCTCGTGGGTCCTGCGATTGGTGATGTCGGCGGCGCGCAGCACGGAAGCGCCGGCCAGGAAGTCGTCCAGCCGGCCGGCGTGCAGCTCGTCGAGATCCAGGAGATGGCCGATGTGCTCCTGGATCGACCACGCCTCGCCGTCGCGCCGGGTGAGGACCTCGGGGGAGAGCGACCGGACCTTGTCCTCGACGCGGGCCGGCAGGCCCCGGAGACGCTCGACCACGACGGGAAAGAGCTCCTCCGGGAGATCGAAGGTGAAGCGGCGATCGGTCCAGCGGAGGGGCATGGGGGGATTGTAACCTCACCCCTGTCCCCTCTCCCACCGCACTCCCCCCCGACCGGGAGAGGGGGACCCGGTTGGAGCGCTCTTACTGTTCTCCCTCTTCTCCCGGTTGGGGGGAGTGCGGTGGGAGAAGAGGGCCGGGGTGATGAGGGGCCGGGAGGGGAAGACAGGGGCGGGCGATGAAGGCACATCTTATGCAAAGACGTCTATATTGCTGCCGCCGCTGTGAAGTCGGGCGGGGAGCCTGGCGCCGGCAGCAGGGTTCTTTGCGGCTCGTCGCCCGAATCGGAGGTCTTCATGCGCAGGTACACCACGGTCATCCTCCCGGTCCTCGTCCTTGCTTTCTGCCTGCTGGCGCCGGCTACGGCGTGGGCGAGCTGCGTCAGCGGCGTCTGCGTCACGGTGACATCGCCGAGCGCGGGCTCGACGGTGCCCTCGCCCGTCCGCTTCACGGCGAGCGCTGTCAGCGCCTCGGGCCATCCCATCACCGGCTTCGTGGTCTATGCGGACAATACCAACGTCTACCGCAACTACATCGGCTCGCTGGACGCCTGGGTCGTCCTGCCGTTCGGCAATCACAGCATCTACATCCGCGCCTGGGATTCGACGGGCGCCTACGGCACCTCGCTGACTTTCACCATCACCGCCTCGGGGACCGTGATTCCGACGCCGCTCGCCGGCAACGTGGTCTTCGACAACCTCGACGATGCGACAGGTTGGGGGAGCTGCGGCGACACCGGCTGCGCGGGCGGCGGCGCCAACGCCACTTCCTGGCCGCTGACTCAGAACGTCGCCTCACCCTCTCACGACGGGGCCAGCGCGCACATCCAGATCACCGGTCCGGCCTACGCCGACGCGCTGTGGTGGAAGAAGGTCGGCGCCTACAACGACAAGGAGAACTTCCTGTGGGAGTGGTGGTTCTATCTCCCCGCCTCGTCCACCACGGCGCAGAACCTCGAGTTCGACGCCTTCCAGTTCGCGCCGGTGAACGGCACGATGACGAAGTTCATGTTCGGCACCGAGTGCAACTACAACCTCGGCGTCTGGGACGGTTGGAACGAGCAGACGGGGCATTGGGTGCACACCAGCTTCTCCTGCCCGAAGTTCTCGACCAGCACCTGGCACCACGCCATCCTCTTCGTCCAGAAGGTGGGCGACAACCGTGATCAGATCCGCTACGGCAACCTCACCATCGACGGCGTGACGACGCAGTGGAACCTGACGGAGCCCACCGGTCCCACCCCCGCCGGCTGGAGCGCCACCGTGGGCGTCCAGTACCAGCTCGACATCGGCCCCAACGGCACGTCGCTGGAGGAGTGGTTCGACGGGGTGAAGTTGACGATCTGGTGAGCTGATCGCATCGGCTTCGATTCAGGGGCGGGGCTGGTCCCCGCCTTCGTTCTCAAAGCTGGTAGAATGAGCATGCAGTTTGATCGGATGGTCGGAGGAATTCGCAATGGAATTGGGCGCGCAAACTGTTCCTGTCTCGAAGAAGATGCTCTGGACCGGGCGAATCACGAGCGCCCTGCCGGCACTGTTCCTGCTCTTTGACGCTGTCGCGAAATTGGTAAAACCGGCGCCTGTCGTGGAGGCGACTGTCCGGCTGGGATATCCCGAGAGCGTTATTCTCGGCCTTGGGATCGTCCTGCTCGCCAGTACGGTCCTCTATTTGATTCCGCGTACCGCCGTTCTTGGCGCGATCTTGCTGACTGGCTATCTTGGCGGCGCAGTCGCCACCCACGTGCGCGTCGGTGCCGGCCTGTTTTCAGTGCTGTTCCCGGTCTTTTTCGGCGTGCTGGTCTGGGGCGGGCTCTTCTTGCGCGATGACCGGCTGCGCGCGCTTATTCCTCTGCGAAGTTAGCCTGTGCCTGCGGGCAGGCTCGCAGCGACGCCATCGGTTTAAACGATCAAAACGAAAGGAGATTTGATGAGATCCATCTTCAGAGTTCTGGGACTGACCTTCGCCTTGGCGCTGGCCACCCTTTCCTACGCCAGCGGGTCCCCGTCCCCCTACGGAGGATGTTACGTGTCCTGCCCTGACGATCAGGTTTACCATATCTACACTACCTACGGGTGCTGCGGCCCGATTTCAACCTATGACTTCACATGCCCCGGAGGCGGCGTAGCTTACGGCTACGCCTATGACGGCTCGGGGGGCCCGGAATTTTGCACGTGATTTGAGGGAGGAAAAGATTAGTTAGTAGGCCGGCGGGACGCCGGCGGTCCCAGGGGGCCCGTGGTCACGCCTATCGTGAAAAGTGCGTGGCTTTTTTCCTGGGACCGCCGGCGTCCCGCCGGCCTGCTAACTTTGCTTTCTCTACGCCGTCCGCCGTTGCTCCGGCTGCACCTCTTCGAGCTCGACCGACACCAGTTTCGACACGCCCTTCTCTTCCATGGTGACGCCGTAAAGGCGGGAGGCGACTTCCATGGTGAGCTTGTTGTGGGTGATGACGATGAACTGGGTTCCTCCCGCCATCTCGGAGAGCAGGTCGACGAAGCGGGTGGTGTTGACGTCGTCGAGCGGCGCATCCACCTCGTCGAGGATGCAGAGGGGCGAGGGCTTGGTGCGGAAGAGGGCGAAGAGCAGGGCGATGGCGGTGAGCGCCTTCTCGCCGCCCGACATCAGCATCAGGTTCTGGAGGCGCTTGCCGGGCGGACGGGCGAGGATCTCGATGCCGCTCTCCAGGACGTCCTCCTCGTCCAGCAGGCGCATCTCGGCCTCGCCGCCACGGAAGAGGCGGGCGAAGATCTCGCCGAAGTTCTTGTTGACCTCCTGGAAGGTGGCGTTGAAGCGCTCGCCCGAGGCCTCGTTGATCTCGCGGATGGTGCGCTTCAGGCTCTCGACCGATGCGGCCACGTCGGCGCGCTGGGTGGTGAGGAACTCGTAGCGCTGCTCCTGCTCGTCGTGCTCCTGGACGGCGAGGATGTTCACCGGTCCCAGGCGCTCCAGGGCGGCCTTGGTGCGGGCCAGCTCGCCCTCCAGCTCGGCGAGGTCGGCGCGCGGCTCGCCGGGGACCTCGGGCAGTGGAGCCTGGAAGTCGTCGCGGAAGGTGAGGGCGAGGTGCTCGGCGTCCTGCTTCAGGCTCGCCTGCTGGACGCGCAGCTCCTCGATCTCGCCGCGCACGGCGTCGCGCCGCTCGCGGTGGCCGGCGATGTTCTCTTCCAGCAGCCGGATCTCCTGGCGGTGCAGGTCGAGACGCTCCTGCTCTTCGAGCACGCCCTCCTCGGCCGCGGCCTTGTGCTCCAGGGCGGCCTGCAATTCGTCCTGGGCCCGCGCCAGGGCGCTCTCCAGGTCGCCGCGCCGGCCAATGAGCTTCTCGGCCTCTTGGCGCCAGGCGGCGATCTGGGCGCGCGCGCTCTCGACCTCGGCGCGCAGGCGGCTCATCTCGCGGTCGTGGGATTCGAGGCGCTCGTCGAGCAGCTCCAGCCGGCCGCGGCGGCCGGCGCTGGCGGTGCGCAGCCCTTCGCGGTGGGCCTTGGCGGCTTCCAGCTCTCCTTGAGCGCGGTCGACATCCTCTTGCAGGCCCAGGCTGCGGGCTTCGGCGGCGGCGAGCTCTTCCGCGACGAGGCGGCGCTTCTCGGCCACGCGTTCGATCTCGCGGGCGATCTCCTGCTGCTCGGTGGTGAGCGTTTCGCCCTCGGTCGCGAGGCGGCGGTGGCGGGCGGCGGCGTCCTCCATGCGGGCCTTGCCCACGGCCAGCTCCTGGCGGAGCTGGGCCACCTCGCCCTGAAGCCGGTTGGACTCGCGGGCCAGCGCGGCGCGCTCGGCCACCAAGCGGTCGAGGAGGGCAGAGGCGTCGCGGAGCTGGTTTTCGAGGTCGGGGACCTGCCGGCCCAGGGCCGCCAGCTCGCTCTCCCGCTCCAGCACGCCGGGGGTCGCCACCTCGCCTTCGATGTGGAAGGTGCCGGCCTCCACCCAGACGCCGTCGCGGGAGAGGAAGGCGAGGCCGGGATGGAGCCGGGCCAGCCGCTCGGCGTCGGCGTCGCCGCGCACCAGGAAGGCGGGGGGAAGGGCGGTGGCGAGGTCTTCGGAGAGGCCGAGGGCCTCGCCCAGGGAGAGGACCACCGCGGGATCGTCCACCACCGGCCAGGTTTCCGGGGTGGTGGACTGGCGCTCGACGAGCACGGCGGCGGAGCGGCCGGCGAGGGTCCTGGCGAGGTCGCGGGCGCTCTCGCCGGGGTCGAGCACCACGGCGTCGGCGAGGCTCCCGAGGTAAACGTCCAGAGCCCGCTCCCAGCCTTCGACGGCCTTGGCCTGGCTCGCCAGGTAGACGGGGGAGTCGAGGCCGGTGGCGGCCAGCGCCTTGGCCAGGGCGGCCCGGCGCTGGGCATGGGCGCGGGAGAGCTCGGCGAGGATGCGCTGGCGCTGGCGGGCGCCCGTGAGCTGATCTTCCAGGGCGCGCTTCTTCTCCGAGGCCTCGGCCTCGCGGCGCATCGTCTGCTCCAGGGTGGCGGCGACCTTCTCCTGCTCGTCGCTCTTGGCGTCCAGGGCGGCCTCGGTGCCGGCCACCTTGCTGCGCGACATCTCCAGGACCTCGGCCGCCTGCTTCACCTCGACGGCGTGCTCGGCGATCTCCTGGTCGATGCGGTGGCGGCGGAAGTTCCCCCGCTCCTGCTCGATCTGGGCCTGCTGGAGACGGTTGCGGGCGGCGTCGATGCCGGCGGCGGCAGCGGCTGTCTGGGCGCGGAAGCCCTCCACCCGCGCCGCCACCTGCTTCAGGTCGCGCTCGGCGGCGGCGATCTGGCGCTCGTCCTCGTCCACGGCGGCGGCGGCCTGCCCGCGCTCGGCGGCGAGCTCCCGGCGTTTCTCCTCCAGGCCGTCCAGGGCCTCGGCGTGGGCCGCGACCTCCGCCTCCCGCCGCTCGGCCAGGGCGCGGTCCTGCGCCGCCCGCTCGCCGATCTCCTGCACCGTCTGGCGATTGGCCTTGAGGAACTCCTGGCGTCCCTCGATCACGGTCGCCAGCTCCGAGACCTGGCTGTGCCGCGCGGCCATGCGGCGGGCCAAGTCGTCCAGCCGCTCGCGGCCAGCGGCGAGCGACGCCTCGTCGCGGTGCAGGTCGGCGGTCAGCGCCGCTTCGCGGGAAGTGGCGTCTTCGAGCGACGAGCGGAGGTGGGCCAGGCGCGCGGCGAGGGCGGCCCAGCGGCCGAGGAGCACCAGCTCCAGCAGCTCGCGATACTCCTTCTCTTTCTCCTGGTAGCGACGGGCGGCGCTCGCCTGGCGCTTGAGTGAGCGCAGGGCGCGCTCCACTTCGGAAATGACGTCGTCGAGGCGCAGCAGGTTCGAGGTCGCCTCCTGGAGCTTGACCTCGGCGATCCCCTTGCGCGCCTTGTAGCGGGTGATGCCGGCGGCCTCCTCGATCAGCCGGCGCCGCTCCTGCGGTTTGCCGGAGAGGATCATGCCGATCTTCCCCTGCTCGATGACGGAGTAGGCCCGGATGCCGAGGCCGGTGTCCATCAGCAGGTCCTTGACGTCCTTGAGGCGGGTGAGCCGGCCGTTGAGCCGGTACTGGCTCTCGCCGCCGCGGAACACCCGGCGGCCGACGGTGATGCGGCCATCATCCGCGCCCGGCAGGTCGAGGTCGGTGCGCAGGGTGAGGAGGCACTCGGCCATGCCCAGCGGCTTGCGGGAGTCCGAGCCGTTGAAGATGACGTCCTCCATGGTGCCGCCGCGCAGCGACTTGGCGCTCTGCTCGCCCAGCACCCAGGTGATGGCTTCCGAGAGATTGCTCTTGCCGCAGCCGTTGGGCCCGACGATGGCGGTGACGCCGCCGGCGAAGTGGACTTCCACGGGATCGACGAAGGATTTGAAACCGGAGATCTCGAGGCGTTCGACCTTTAGCATGGGCTCCCTTCGATGTGACCGGGGCAGCTTAGCAGAGGGGGTGGCGAGACCACAAGTAGATGGGGGTGGGGGAGGGAAGGGATACTAGATGTGGGACGCCGGCGCCGACCTGGCGCTGACCTTTCCCCCTCCCAGGACCCTCATTACCCCGGCCCTCTTCTCCCGCCCCCTCCCACCCCCCTCACCGGGAGAAGAGGGAGAAAGACCGATCCGTACCTGGGTCTTCGCTTCTTCTTTCCCCCTCTCCCGGTGAGGGGGGTGGGAGGGGGCGGGAGAGGGGGTAGGGAGTGAGGGCCCGCCCCGAAGGGGCGGAGCTACTTTGCGCACAACCGCTCGATCTCCTCCTTGTACTTCGCCATCACCACTGTCCGCCGCAGCGTTCCGGCCGGGGTGAGCTCGCCGGCGGCGGCGGTCAGCTCGCCGGGGAACAGGTCCCAGACCTGGATCTTGTCGTGGGGGCTGAGCGTATCGTTGAAGCTCTGGAAGTCGTTCTCGAAGGGCCTGCGCACCCGCTCGTCGCGCAGCAGCTCTGCGATTGAGGAGTAGTCGATGCCACGGCGCCTGGCCAGCCGGCGCACGGCCGTGAGGTCGGGGAAGACGAGGGCGGCGTTGCCCGGGCGGCCCGCTCCCACCACCAGCGCGTGGGCGACGAAGTGGCTGGAGCGCAGGAGGGTCTCGAGAGCGGCTGGCGAGACCGGCTGGCCCGCCAGGTTGGCGTACAGGTCGCCCGTGCGGCCCTGCACTTTGAGCATCCCCGAGTCGTCGAACGCGCCGGCGTCACCGGTGTGCAGCCAGCCCTCGCCGTCGACGGCCGGCGGCGGGGTGCCCCGCCGGGCCACGGTCTCGCCTCGCACCAGGATCTCGCCGTCGGGGGCGATGCGGATCTCGACGCCGGGCAGCGGCGCGCCGGAGGTGCCCGGGCGGACGGCCTGCGGGGTGTTGACGGTTGCGACACCGCAGACCTCGGCCAAGCCGTAGCTCTCATAGACGGGCAGGCCGGCGGCCCACAGGAAGGTGATCCAGCCGAAGGGGATGCGGTCGCCGCCCGAAAGGGCGAAGCGGAGCCGTCCGCCCAGTTGCTGGCGCACGGTGGAGAAGATGAAGCGGTCGGCCAGGGCGAGCTTCCAGCCCAGCCGTCCCGGCGGGCGCCGGAGCTGGAGGCGGAACGGCAGCGAGGCGCGGCCGGCCCGGACGGCCATCTGAAAGAGTTGGCGCCGGCGGGGAGAGTTCGCCTGCACGAGGTTGAAGAGCCAGTTGAGCAGCCACTTCCAGAGCTCCGGCGTCGAGTTGAAGAGGTGCGGCCGCACCCGCCGGAGGTCCTCGTAGACCGTGTCGGGCGAGCCGGCGAAGGCGATGGTGGCGCCCCGGTGGAGGCAGACGTAGAGGAGGGAGCGCTCGGCCGGCCGGGAGAGGGGGAGATAGGAGAAGGCGGTCTCGCCCGGGCGCACCGGCAGGGCCTCGGCGAGGCCGTGGACGGCGGCCGCGAGGTTGCCATGGGTGAGCTCCACGGCCTTGGGCTCGCCGGCTGTGCCCGGGGTGTAGAGCAGGGTGGCCGGGTCCTCGGGGCGGCGCTGGCGCACCAGCGCGGCGAGGTCCGGGGAACTGACCGCGCCGCCGGATTCGAGGATGGAGCGCAGGGTGGTCACCCCTTCGCCGGCCGCGTCGCGGCCGTCGAGCTGGAGCCACAGGCGGACGTCCGGCAGGTCGCCGCGGCGGGGGAGCAGGTCCGCCATGCGGCCGGCGCTCGCCAGGAGGCAGCGGGCGCCGCTGTCGCGTACGAAGCGGATGGCATCATCGATGGCGAGGTCGTCCTGGAGGGGGACGGTCACCGCGCCCGCGGCCAGGGCCGCGAGGTCGGCGATCAGCCAATCGGGGCCGTTGCGGGTCAGCAGGGCGGCCCGCTCGCCGGGGGCGACGCCCAGCGCCGCCAGAGCGGCGGCGAGCCGTCGCGTCCGGCTGAACAGCTCGGCGCGGGAGGCGGCCACGTACTCGCCGTCCACCTTGAGCAGGCAGGCCGGAGCGGCGGCGGGCCGCTCGTCGAGGAGCAGCTCGGGGAGGGTGGCGAAGGCGCGCGGCGGCGCGGCCGGGCGGGCCGCGGCGGTGGCTGCGGCAGCTGCGGCGGCGTCCTCCAGGGTCATCGGCAGCCCGTCCTGCGGCTCCAGGGTGATCCCCCGGACGGGCACCACGGCGTGGCCGGCCACCGCCCGCAGCCGGTAGCGCCGGGCGACGGTGGCGAGGATCAGGGGGAGCTCCATGAGGGCCAGGTCGCGGGCGATGCAGACGCGGGGGCCGCTGCCGAAGGGGTAGTAGGCGAAACGCGGCCGCTCGCCGCCGCTGCCGGGGGCGAAGCGCTCGGGATCGAAGCGCTCCGGCTGCGGCCAGAGCTCCGGGCGCCGCTGGGTGACCCAGGGCGAGAGCGTCACCACCGAGCCGGCGGGGATGCGCCAGCCGCCGATCTCGTCGTCCGCCAGCGCGATGCGGCTGATGCCCCAGCTCGGCGGGTAGAGGCGCAGGGTCTCCTCGATCACCATGCGGGTGTAGACGAGGCTCTGCACGTCCTTGAACTCGGCCGGGCGGTCGCCCACCACGGCGGCGATCTCGGCGCGCATCCGCGCGTCGGCTTCGGGGTGGCGGGAGAGCATGTACCAGGTCCAGGTGGCGGCCATGGCCGTGGTCATGTGGCCCATGACGAGCAGCATCATGATCTCGTCCAGGAGCTGCTCCGGATTCATCACCTCGCCGGTCTGCTCGTCTTTGGCGGCGAGCATCGCCGACAGCAGGTCGCCGGCCGGCTCGCCGCTCTGCCGGCGCTCGTCGACGCTGCGCTGCACGGCCCGGCGCAGGTCGCGCAGCGCCTTGAGCAGCCGCAGGTTGCGCGGCGTGGGGACGGCGACGGGGAGGGTGCGCGGGTCGCGGGCGCGGGCATTGAAGTAGTCGAAGGCCGTGGTCACCGCCCGCCGCAGGCCGTCGCGATCGGCACCCGCGCCGAGCAGGCTCTCGATCAGCAGCTCGAGGGTGAGGTCGGTCATCTCCCGGGCCACGTCCAGCGGCTCGCCCCGCCGGGCCGGCTCCTGCCAGCGCGCAAGCAGGCGTTCGGTGCCCGCGACCATGCGGGGGGCGAAGACGGCGAGGCGCTGTTGATTGAACAGCGGCTGCATCACCCGCCGGCGGCGGCGCCAGGCCTCGCCGGACGAGAGCGCCAGGCTCTTGCCGCCCATGAGGATCTTCTTGCGGACGATCGGCGGATAGCTCGCCTGGTGGTCCAGCAGCACGTGCTTGACGTGATCGGGGTGGCTGATCAGGAACGCCCGGCTGTCCGCGGTCTCGTTGACGCAGAAGATCTCGCCGTGGCGGTGGATGGCGCCGAGGTAGGCGGCGATGAGGTCGGTGCCCGGCGGCACCGCCAAGCCGCCGCGGGGGCCGGGCACGGTCCCCGTGGACGGGGCCGGGGCTGGAGCGGCTGGATCGGTCAGGGTCTGCGGGCTCAAGGCGTTCTCCTTGCGGTCTTCCGACGGGGCTCAGCCCTCGCGCAGGGCCGTCACCGGATCGAGCACGGCGGCGCGACGAGCGGGAAAGTAGACGGCGGCCAGGGCGACGAGGGCCAGCAGCAGAGCGGCGCCCGCGAAGGAGAGAGGGTCGGCCGCGCCGATGCCGAACAGCAGGCTGGCGATGAGGCGGGCGAGCACCAGGGCGCCGGCGATGCCGGCGACGATGCCGATCACCACCGGCCGCATCCCCTGCCGCAGGACGAGGCCGACGACGTCCCGGCGCGCCGCGCCGATGGCCATGCGGATGGCGATCTCGCGCCGCCGCTGGCCCACCGAGTAGGCCACGACGCCGTAGACGCCGAGGGCCGCGAGGGCCAGGGCGAGCAGGCCGAAGAGGGTGAGGAGCCCCGCTCCCATGCGCGGCCCCCACAGCGAGTTGCTGCGGACCTGGCCGATGGTGCGGGGCTCGAGCAGCGGCAGGGCGGGGTCCATCGCCTGCACCTCCCGCCGCACCCGCTCCAGCAGCGGCTCCGGGTCCGCCGCGGTGCGGACGTGCACCATCATCACCGGCGAGTAGCTCTGAAGCACCGGCCGGTAGGCGTTGGGCTCGGGGGGCTCGTTCAGGCCGTTGGTGCGGGCGTCCGCCACCACGCCCACCACCTGGAGCCAGCCCTCGGCGGGGTTGAGGCGGAGGCGTTTACCGAGGGCCGGCTGGCCCGGCCAGAGGCGGCGGGCGAGGCTGCCGTTGATCACCACCACGGGCAGCGTCCCCTCGCGGTCGTTGGCGGTGAAGTCGTGCCCGGAGCGCAGCGGCATGCCGACGGTGGAGAAATACCCGGTCCCCACGGTGGTGACCGCGGTGGTGATCTGCTCGTTGCCCGTTCGCGCCTCCTCCCCCTCGGCCTGAACGGGCGTCAGCGCGCCGCCCGGGACCAGCAGAAAGCGGTTGGCGACGGCGGCCTGGCGCACGCCCGGCAGTGCCGAGACCCGCTCCACGACCTGGCGGTAGAGCTCCTGCGCCCGCGCCGGCGCATAGCCGCGGGCTCCGAGGTCGACGGGGATGACGAACAGCTTCCGGGTCTCGAAGCCCGGATCGACCTTCTCGACGGCGAGCAGGCTGCGGACGAACAGCCCGGCGCCGGCCAGCACGACGATGGACAGCCCCACCTGGACGGCGATGAGCACCTCCCGCAGCCGGCCGCCGGAGCCGTCGCCGCGGCCGGCGCCGGACCGCGACTGGCGGGTGAGGATCGAGGAGAGGTTGAGCCGGAACGACTGCAGGGCGGGGGCCAGACTGAAGATCACGCCGGTGGCGAGGGCGACGACGAAGGTGAAGACCAGAACCCGGACGTCCAGGCCGAGGTCCAGCGAGTCGGGAAAGAAGGGCGGGCGCAGCGCCCAGAGGAGCCGGCGCCCCACCACCGCCACCACCAGTCCGGCCGCGCCGCCCAGCAGGCCGAGCAGGGCGCCCTCGGTGAGGAGCTGGCGCAGCAGCCGGCCACGGCCGGCCCCGAGCGACAGGCGGACGGCGATCTCGCCACTGCGCGCCAGGGCCCGCGCCAGCAGCAGGTTCGCCACGTTGGCGCCGGCGATCAGCAGCAGCAGGCCGACCACGGCCGCGAGCAGCCCTCCCGAGAGGACGAACTGGCCGCGCGCCCCCGGGGGGAGGGTCGCCCGGCCGAGGGGGATGGCCTCGAGGCCGAGGTTCTGGTTGGCGTTCGGGTACTCGCGCTCCAGCCGGCTCGCGAACGTCTTCAGGAACGAACGGGCGGTCTCGATCGGCGCTCCGGGCTTGAGGCGGGCGATGGCGGAGAAGGTCATGCTGCCCCGCCTCTCGATCCACCGCTTCTGCGGCCCGCTCGTCAGGTCGCGATACATGGCGAGGGGGACCCAGATCTGGGGCGGTGTGTCGAGGACGCTCAGGCCCTTGAACTCCGGCGGCGCGACCCCCACGACGGTGAAGCCCTGCTGGTTGACGTGGAGGACCCGGTCGACGATCTTCGGATCGGAGCCGAAACGGCTCTGCCACAGGCCGTAGGAGAGGACGGCGACGGGGTGGGCGCCCGGCGTCCCGTCCTCCTCGGGGAGGAAGAAGCGGCCGCGCGCGGGCTTGACGCCCAGCACGTCGAAGTAGCTGCCGGAGACGATCTCGCCCTGCAGCCACGCCGGCTCGCCTTCGCCCGTCAGGCTGAGCGAGAGGTTCTGGTAGGCGGCGAGGCCGGAGAAGACCGTGCTCTCCCGCCGCAGGTCCTCGAAGTTGGGATAGGAGGTGGGCAGCAGGTCCTGCCTGTCGAGGTCGACGCCATAGATCGCTACCAGCCGCTCGGGATCGGCGACCGGCAGGCCCTTGAAGAAGAAGGCGTTGAGGAAGATGAAGATCAGGGTGTTGGCGCCGATCCCCAGCGCCAGCGAGGCGATGGCGGCGGCGGTGAACGCCGGACTGCGGCGGAGGGCGCGAAGAGAAAGGCCAAGATCTTTCCAGAGAGATTCCATATGCGCTTAAACCTCGAATCCATGCGATTTCGGCAGCCGGGTTTTACTATAGCCGAAACTCTCTCTCCTTGCTCCCGGCCGCGGGTTGCGCAGCGGTTGACTTAGCCGGTCCTTCGCAGTAAATTGTGTGCCCTGGTTCCGCATCAAAGCTCAGCCCACGCGGAGTAATGAGGCCCAGGTTTTCTCAATTCGCTGAGTTGCCGGTCGAGCCGGCCCACTTCATATCCGAGGGAAGATAGAGGAGAGATCGGGCCGCCTGAAAGCCGCGGCGCGCTGGGCCTCCGTATCTGGAGGAAGGGACATGTCGATCGACGGTCGAGAAGGATCGCTGGACGAGCCTGGGCAGCCCGCCACCGGGAAGGGGGAGGCATGAGCAGCGCGTTGCGCGAGCCGGTGCCCGATCCCTCCCTGATCCGGGGGATGCGTGAGCGGGCGCTCGAGCATCCCGAGCGGCCGGCCTACACCTTCCTCGCCGACGGCGAGGTCGAGGACGAGCGGCTGACCTTCGGCGAGCTGGACCGCCGCGCCCGCGCCCTGGGCGCCCTGCTGCAGCAGATGGGCCTGGCGGGGGAGCGGGCGCTGCTGCTCTACCCGCCGGGGCTCGAATTCGTCTCCGCCTTCCTCGGCTGCCTCTATGGCGGCGTGGTGGCGGTGCCCGCGTACCCACCGCGGTCGCCGCGCATGCTGCCGCGCCTGCGCGCCATCGCCGGCGATGCCCGTCCCGCCATCACCCTGACCTCGGGAGAGCTGCTCGGCCAGGTCGAGGCGCTCGCCGGCCGGCTGCCGGAGCTCCAGGGCAGCCGCTGGCTGGCGACCGACTCTCTCGACGTCCCCGGCCGCGACCACCTCGCCGAGCAGTGGCGAGACCCGGAGGCCGACGCCGACACCCTCGCCTTCCTCCAGTACACCTCGGGCTCGACCGCCAGCCCCAAGGGGGTGATGGTCAGCCACGGCAACCTGCTGCACAACGAGGAGATGATCCGGCAGGCCTTCGGGCAGTCGGAGCGCTCGGTGATCGTGAGCTGGCTGCCGCTCTACCACGACATGGGGCTGATCGGCACCGTGCTGCAGCCGCTCTACGTCGGCGCCTCCTGCGTGCTGATGTCGCCGGTCGCCTTCCTGCAGCGGCCGTCGCGCTGGCTGCGGGCGATCTCGCGCTACCGGGCGACCACCAGCGGCGGGCCGAACTTCGCCTACGAGCTGTGCGCGCGCAAGGTGCCGGCGGCGGAGCGCCACGGCCTCGACCTCTCCTGCTGGGAGGTGGCCTTCAACGGCGCCGAGCCGGTGCGGCCCGAGACCCTGGACCGCTTCGCCGAGGCCTTCGCCCCCCACGGTTTCCGCCGCGAGGCCCTCTTTCCGTGCTATGGCCTGGCCGAGGCCACGCTGTTCGTGGCCGGTGGGACGGCCGGCGCGCCGCCGGTGGTGAGCGCCTTCCGGACGGCCGACCTGGAGGCGGGCCGGGCGTCGGCGGTGGCGGCGTTCGATCCCGCCGGCCGCCGGCTGGTGGGGTGTGGCGGCGCGTGGGCCGGGCAGCGGCTCGCCATCGTCGACCCCGAGACCGGCCGCCGCTGTCCGCCGGACCGGGTGGGCGAGATCTGGGTCGAGGGCCCGAGTGTGGCTCAAGGGTACTGGGAACGCCCGGAGGCGACGGCGGAGACGTTCCGCGCCCGCGTTCAGGACGAGCAGGGGGAGGACGAGGATTCCGGCCCCTGGCTGCGCACCGGCGACCTCGGGTTCCTGCGCCACGATGGAAATCGTGAGGACGGCGAGCTGTTCATCGCCGGCCGCCTCAAAGACCTGATCATCCTGCGCGGCCGCAACCACTACCCCCAGGACGTCGAGCGCACGGCGGAGGAGAGTCACCCTGCCCTGCGCGTCGACAGCGGCGCGGCCTTTGCCGTGGACATCGCCGGCGAGGAACGGCTGGTGGTGGTCCAGGAGATGGAGCGCCGGCGCGAGGGGGAGGCGGCGGCCGCCGCCGAGGCGGTGCGCCGGGCGGTGGCCGAGGTCCACGAGGTGCAGGTCCACGAGGTGGTCCTGGTGCGCATGGGCTCGATCCCCAAGACCTCCAGCGGCAAGATCCAGCGCCACGCCAGCCGGGCCGCCTACCTGGCCGGCGAGCTGACCGTGGTGGGCCGCAGCGCTCTGGGTGGCGAAACGGAAGAGACGGGCGAAGAGGTCGCCGTCGCGCCCGGGTTGGACCGCGAGGCCGTGCTGGCCCTGCCGGCGGCGGAGCGGCGGGCGGCCCTGGAGTCGTGGCTGCGGGTGGAGGCCGCGCGCTCCCTGGGCGTCCCGCCCGCGCGGCTGGCGCTCGACCGGCCGCTCACCGCCGCGGGCCTCGATTCACTCTCGGCGGTGGAGATCCGGGCGCGGGCCGAGACCGTGCTGGGCGTTTCGCCGTCGCTCGGCGCCCTGCTGGAAGGAGCCACGCCGGCCGACCTCGTGGCCGAGCTCCTGGCGCAGTTCGCGGCGCCCGCCCTGACATGGCTCCCCGGCGGCGCGGGCGAGCCCGTGGCGCTGGGTGAGGAGACGGGGGTCTTCTCGCTCTCCCACGGCCAGCGAGCGCTCTGGTTCCTCCACCGCCTGGCTCCCGACAGCCTCGCCTATCACCTGGCCGGGGCCGCCCGGGTGCATGGCGCGGTCGATGCCGCCGCCCTGGGGCGCGCCGTGGCCGCGCTCGCCGCGCGCCACCCGGCCCTGCGGACCACCTTCGAGGAGGGGCCGGAGGGACCGGTGCAGCGGGTGCACGCGCGGCTGGCGGTTGATTTCAAGGACAGGAGAGACAGCAGGGACAACAGGGACTTCAGGGACAGCAGCGGGGAGGTCTGGGGGTCTTTCGACCTCGAAACGGGGCCGCTGATGCGGGTGGGGCTGGTGCAGGATGCTGCGGGCGAGGGGGTGCTGTTCCTGGCGGTCCACCACATCGTCGCCGACTTCGCGTCGCTAGGGGTGATGGCGCGCGACCTGGGGGCGCTCTATGCCCATGAGGTCGGCCGCCCGGCGCCCGTCCTGCCGCCGCTTGGCCTGCGCTACACCGACTGGGCGCGCTGGCAGGCGGAGCGGCTGGCCGGCCCCTGGGGCGAGGCGCTCTGGCAGTGGTGGTGGCGGGAGCTGGCGCCTGCCGGCGGCGAGCCGGCGCGGCTGGACCTGCCCACCGACCGGCCGTGGCCGGCCGTCCAGACCTGGAACGGCGACGCCCGCTCCTGCCGCCTGGACGCCGCCGTCGTCGCCGACCTCAACGCCCTCGCCCAGCGCCAGGGGGCGACGCTCTTCATGGCGCTGCTCGCCGCCTTCGAGGCTGTGCTCGCCCGCTACACGGGCCAGGACGAGCTGCTGATCGGCTCGCCCACCGCCGGCCGCTCAGCGGCCACCGCCGATCTGGTGGGCTACTTCGTCAATGCCGTGGCGCTGCGCACCGACCTCGGCGGCGACCCGGCCTTCACCGCCGTCCTGGCCGAGGTGCGGCGAGCTGTGCTGGGCGCCTTCGAGCACCAGGACCTGCCGTTCGCCCTGTTGGCCGAACGGCTGCAGCCGCGGCGCGACCCCGGCCGGCCGCCGCTCTTCGACGTCGCCTTCGCCTTCGAGAAGGCCCGCGGCGCAGGCGCCGAGCTGGGCGGCTTCGCGCTCGGCACGGCCGGCTCGCGGCTGGGGCTGGGCGGCCTGGAGCTCGAGTCGGTCGACCTGCCGCCGGCGGGCTCGCCGTTCGCTCTGGCGCTGGTCATCGCCGAGGTTGAAAATGGGCTCGGGGCGTCGCTGCGCTTCAATCCGGACCTGTTCGACGCCGCCACCGTCGAGCGGCTGGCAGGCCACTTCACGACGCTGCTGACGGCGGCGGTGGCCGCTCCCGGCCGTCGCCTCTCCGCACTGCCGCTGCTCACCGCCGCCGAAGAGCGCGAGGTGCTGGGGGCCTGGAACCAGACCTCGGCTCCCTACGCCTGGAAGATCCCCGTCCACCGCCTGGTGGAGGAGCGGACGGCGGCGGCACCGGACGACCCGGCCGTGGCCGGCCTGGAGCAGCGGCTCACCTACCGCGAGCTCGACGAGCGGGCGAACCGGCTGGCGGCCTGGCTGCTGGCCAACGGCCTGACGCCGGAGTGCCGGGTGGGCGTGGTCATGGAGCGCTCGCCGGAGATGGTGGTGTCGCTGCTCGCCGTGCTCAAGGCCGGGGGCGCCTACGTGCCCCTCGATCCGTCGCACCCGGCGGAGCGGCTGGGCTGGCAGCTCGCGGACGCCTGGGGAACCGGCCCTGTCCGCCTCCTCCTCACCCAGTCGCGGCTGGCCCCGTCGCTCCCCGAATCGCTCCCCGAGATGGGAGCGCGGGTGCTGAGCGTGGACCTGGACCCCGGTACGGAAGGCCGCAATCCTGGGATTCCGGTGCTGCCCGAGCAGGCCGCCTATGTCGTCTACACCTCCGGCTCGACCGGCCGGCCCAAGGGGGTCGTGATCTCCCACGGCGCGCTGGCGAACCTCGTGGCCTGGCACCGGCGCACCTATGCCGTGACGCCGTCCGACCGCGCCTCGGTGGTGGCGGGGCCCGGCTTCGACGCCTCGGTGTGGGAGATCTGGCCGTACCTGGCGGCGGGCGCGAGCCTGCACGTCCCGCCGGAGGAGGTCCGCGCCGCGCCGTCCCGCCTCGTGGCCTGGATCGTGGAGCAGGGGATCTCCCTCGCCTTCCTGCCGACGCCGCTGGCCGAGGCTGCCCTGGCCGAGGAGTGGCCGGCGGGCGCGGACGCAGACATCGCCCTGAGAGCCCTGCTGACGGGCGGCGACCGCCTGCACCGGGGGCCGCGTCCGGGCCTGCCGTTCACGCTCTACAACCACTACGGGCCGACCGAGAACACCGTCGTCGCGACCTTTGCCGCGATTGCCCCGGGCGACCCGTCGCCGCCGATCGGCCGGCCCATCGCCAACACCCGGGCCTACGTCCTCGACCGCCATCTGCGTCCGCTGCCAGTGGGGATTCCGGGCGAGCTGGCGATCGGCGGCGAGAGCCTCGCCCGCGGCTACCTGAACCGGCCCGAGCTGACGGCCGAGCGGTTCGTCCCCGATCCCTTCGCGGAGGCCCCCGATGCCCGGCTCTATCGGACGGGCGACCTCGTCCGCTGGTCGCCGGCGGGGGACCTGGAGTTCCTCGGGCGCATCGACCAGCAGGTCAAGGTGCGGGGCGTGCGCATCGAGCTGGGGGAGGTCGAGGCCGTGCTCGGCGAGCATCCGGGCGTGCGCGAGGTGGTCGTGGTGGCTCGCCAGGAAGCGGGGGAGGCGCGCCTGGCGGCCTACGTCGTCCCTCACGCAGACGCCGATGCGGACCTCCCGGGCGAGCTGCGCGCGCATCTGCGCGGCCGGCTCCCCGAGGCCATGATCCCCGCGGCCTGGGTGCTCCTGGCGGCCCTGCCGCTGACGGCCAACGGCAAGGTGGACCGGCGGGCGTTGACCGTCTCGGCCGCTCCTGAATTCGCTCCCGCCGAGGAGCGGGTCGCGCCGCGCACGCCCGTCGAGGCGCTGCTGGCGGGGATCTGGGAAGAGGTGCTGGGCGCGGACGGGATCGGTGTCCACGACGACTTCTTCGCCGCCGGCGGCCACTCGCTGCTGGCGGCCCGCGCCGCGTCGCGGGCGAGCGCGGCCTTCGGCGTCGAGATCCCCGTCTCCCTGGTCTTCGAGGCTCCGACTCCCGCGGCCCTGGCGGCCGAGGTCGAGGCGCGAACGGCCGCGCCGGTCCATCCGGCCGCGCCGCCGCCGCTCGGGCCCGCGCCGGCCGCCGCCTGCGAGCGGGGGCTCCCCCTCTCTTTCGCCCAGGAGCGGCTGTGGTTCCTCGATCAGCTCGAGCCGGGCGCGGCCACCTACAACATCGCCGGCGGCCTGCGGCTCACGGGGAGCCTCGACGTCCCCGCCCTGGCCCGGGCCCTGGCCGAGGTGGCGCGCCGGCACGAGGCGCTGCGCTCGCGCTTCGCCGCCGGCGAGGAGGGCCCCGTCCAGTGGGCCCTGCCGGCCGCCGCGCCGGCTCTCCCGGTGGTCGACCTGCGGCAGGTCGCCGATCTGGAGGACAATCTGGAGGCCGATCTGGAGGACGAGGTGGAGCGGCTGGCCGCCGCCGAGGCGCGGCGCCCGTTCGACCTCGCGCGCGGACCGCTGCTGCGCACCGTCCTGTTGCGGCTGGGAGCGGCGGAGCACGTCCTGCTCGCCGCCATGCACCACATCGCCTCCGACGGCGGGTCGATGGCGGTCTTCCTGCGCGAGCTGGCGGCCCTCTACGGGGCCTTCGCGGCGGGGCGGCCGTCGCCCCTGCCGGACCCGCCCCTCCAGTACGGCGACTTCGCCGCCTGGGAGCGGGGGTGGCTCCAGGGCGAGGCGCTGGAGGCGCGGCTCGCCGCGGCCAGGCGGCGGCTCGCCGGGGCGCCCAGCAGCCTGGAGCTGCCCACCGACCGGCCGCGCCCGGCGGTGCTGTCGGCGCGCGGCGCGCGGCAGCCCATCGCCCTGCCGGCCGGTCTGTCCGCGGCCGTGGCCGCCCTCGGCCGGCGGGAGGGAGCGACGCCGTTCATGGTCCTGCTCGCCGCCCTGGAGACGCTCCTCGGCCGCTACACGGGCGCCGAGGACCTGCTGGTCGGCTCGCCGGTGGCCAACCGCGGGCGGGTGGAGCTCGAAGGGCTGATCGGCTGCTTCGTCAACACCCTGGTGCTGCGCGGCGACCTGGCCGGCGACCCGCCGTTCCGCGAGCTGCTGGCACGGACGCGAGCGGCGGCGCTCGCCGCCTATCCCCACCAGGACCTGCCATTCGAGAAGCTGGTCGAGGCGCTGGTGCCGGAGCGGAGCCTGGCGCGCCACCCGCTCGTCCAGGTGCTGTTCGTCTTCCAGGGGGCGCCGGCCCGGCCCGCGCTGCCGGGCCTGGCCGCGAGCCGGCTGGAGGTGCACACCGGCACCGCCAAGCTCGAGCTGACCCTGGAGCTGGAGGAGAGGCCCGCGGGCTTCGCCGGCTGGATCGAGCACAGCCGCGACCTCTTCGAGGCCGCCACCATCCGCCGCCTGGCCGGCCACTTCGCGACCCTGCTCGCCGGCGCCGTGGCCAACCCCGGCCTGCCCCTCTCCAGCCTCCCCCTGCTCACCGCCGGCGAGCGCGAGCAGGTGCTGGGCGAGTGGAGCCGGCGGCTGGCGGACTGGCCAGAGGACGGCCTGCTGCACGAGATGGTGGCGGCCCAGGCCCGCCGCACCCCCGGCGCCGTCGCCCTGATCCACGGCGCGGAGCGGCTGACCTACGGCGAGCTGGCGAACCGCGCGGCGCGCCTCGCCGGCAGGCTGCGGCGCCTCGGGGTGGGGCCCGACGTGCCGGTGGGGATCTTCCTGCGCCGCACGCCCGGCATGGTGGCGGCGATGCTCGCCGTGCTCCAGGCCGGCGGCGCCTACGTGCCGCTCGATCCCGCCTACCCGCAGGAGCGGCTGAGCGCGATCCTGGAGGACTCGGCGGCGCCGGTCCTGGTGAGCGAGCAGAGCCTCGCCGAGCTGCTCCCCCGGGATGCCGCGCAGGTGCTGCTGGTGGACGCCGAGGACGACGAGGAGGCAGAGGACGGCAAGGACGACAACGCCGCCGGGGAGCCTCCCACGCCCGCGCCGGCGTCGCTCGCCTACCTCATCTACACCTCGGGCTCCACGGGGCGGCCCAAGGGGGTCGCCATCGCGCACCGCAGCGCCACCGCCATGGTCCACTGGGCGCGGGAGACCTTCCGGCCGGAGGAGCTGGCCGGGGTGATGGCCGCCACCTCGATCTGCTTCGACCTCTCGGTGTTCGAGCTCTTCGTCCCTCTCGCCGTGGGCGGCGCCGTCATCCTGGCGGAGAACGCCCTGGAGCTGCCCCGGCTGCCGGCCGCCGCGGAGGTGACGCTGGTCAACACCGTGCCCTCGGCCATGGCCGAGCTGGTGCGGCAGGGCGCGGTGCCCGCCTCGGTGCGCACGATCAACCTCGCCGGCGAGCCGCTGCGCGGCGTTCTCGCCCGGCGCATCCACGGCCTCGGCACCGTCCGGCGCCTGCTCAACCTCTACGGCCCGTCGGAGGACACGACCTACTCGACGGTCGCCGAGGTGGGGACGGCGGGCGAGCCGACCATCGGCCGGCCGCTCCCCAACACCCGGGCCTACGTGGTGGACGCCCATCTCGAGCCCCTGCCGGTGGGCGTCCCCGGCGAGCTGCTGCTGGCCGGGCGGGGACTCGCCCGCGGTTATCTCGGCCGGCCGGAGCTGACGGCCGAGCGCTTCGTCCCCGATCCGTTTGCCGGCGAGCCGGAGCCGGGGGCGCGCCTCTACCGCACGGGCGATCTCGCCCGCTGGACGCCGGATGGGGAGCTGGAATTCCTGGGCCGCCTCGATCACCAGGTCAAGGTGCGGGGCTTCCGCGTCGAGCTGGGGGAGATCGAGGCGGCGCTGCACGCCCATCCGGCGGTGCGCGAGACGGTGGTGGTGGCGCGGGAGAACGAGGAGGCGGCAGCCGAGGCCCGCGACCTGCGGCTGGTGGCCTACGTGGTGGCGCGCGAGCCGGAGGCCTTCCCCGCCTTCCCGGCCGAGCTGCGCCGGCATCTGCGGGCGAAGCTCCCCGACCACATGGTGCCCGCCGCCTGGGTCGCCCTGCCCTTCCTGCCGCTGACGCCCAACGGCAAGGTGGACCGCAGGGCGCTGCCGGTGCCGGCGGAGCTGGCGACGCCGGCGACGGCGGACGGCCGGACGGCGCCGCGTACCCCCGAGGAGGAGCTGCTGGCCGGCATCTGGCAGACCCTGCTGGGCGTCGGCGAGGTCGGCGCCTTCGACAACTTCTTCGAGCTCGGCGGCCACTCTCTGCTGGCCACCCAGGTGGTGTCGCGGGCGGGCCGCGCCTTCGGCGTCGAGCTGCCGTTGCGCGCCCTGTTCGAGGCGCCCACCCTGGCCGGGCTGGCGGCCCGGCTGGCGGCGGCCCGCGGCGAGGGTCTCCTGCGCAGCGCGCCGCCAACGCCGCGCCCCCCGGGTGGGGAAGGGGATGCCGGGTTGCCCCTCTCCTTCGCCCAGGAGCGGCTCTGGTTCCTCGACCGTCTGGAGCCGGGGAGCACCGCCTACAACGTCCCGGCCGCGGTGCGGATCGAGGCCGGACCGGCGGGGCGGCTCGATCCGGCGGCCCTGGCCGCGGCCTTGGGCGAGGTCGTCCGCCGGCACGAGGCCCTGCGCACCGTCTTCCCCGAGCGGAGCAGCCGGCCGGTGCAGCGGATCGATGCCCCGGCCGCGGTGCCGCTGCCGCTCGTCGACCTCGAGGGCCTGCCGCGGCTGGAGCGCGAGGCGGAGGCTCGCAGGCTGGCCGACGAGGAGGCTTCGAGCCCGTTCGACCTGGTGCGCGGACCGCTGCTGCGCGCCCGGCTGCTGCGCCTCGAGGCGTCGCGCCACCACCTGCTGCTCAACCTCCACCACATCGTCTTCGACGGCGGCTCGATCGACATCTTCCTCGACGAGCTGTCGCAGCTCTACCGCGCCTTCGCGGCGGGCGAGCCCTCGCCGCTGCCGGCGCCCTCGCTGCAGTACGCCGACGTGGCGCTCTGGCAGCGGGCGAGCTTCCAGGGCCAGCTTCTGGCGCAGCAGCTCTCCTACTGGCGGCAGCGGCTGGGCGACAACCCCCCGCCGATCGACCTTCCCACCGATCACCCCCGGCCTCTCCAGCAGAGCTTCCGCGGCGCCGTCGAGCGCCTGAGCGTCCCTGCCGCCCTCGCCGCGAGGCTGAAGCGGCTGGGCCGGGAGGAGGGTGCCACCTTCTTCATGACCCTCCTTGCGGCCTGGAGCGTCCTGCTCGCCCGGCTCGCGGGACAGCAGGAGGTGCTGGTGGGGACGCCGGTCTCCAGCCGCTCCCTGCCGGAGCTGGAGGGGGTGATCGGGTTCCTGGTCAACACCCTGGTGCTGCGGGCCGACCTCTCCGCCGACCCCACCTTCCGCGAAGCCCTCGGACGGCTGCGCGACCGGTCCCTCGAGGCCTACGCCCATCAGGACCTCCCCTATGAGCAGTTGGTCAAGGAGCTGGCGCCCGCGCGCGACCTCGCTCGCAATCCGCTCTTCCAGGTCTTCTTCAGCTTCCAGGGAGTCTTCCGGCGTGAGCTGGCCCTGGGGCCGGACCTGAGCGCCCGGGTGGCGCCGGTGTTCCCCGCCACGGGCAAGTTCGACCTCTCCCTGGCGCTGGAGGCGGCCGCCGATGGCGGCCTGGAGGGCTATCTCGTCTACCGCTCCGACCTCTTCGACGCGGCGACGGTCCAGCGCTGGGGGCGGCACCTCGGCGTGCTGCTCGCGGCCATCGCGGAGCGTCCCGAGGCGCGGGTCGCCGGCCTGCCGCTGGCCACCGCCGCCGAGCGGCACCAGTTGCAGCACGAATGGAGTGGGGGCTGGCGCGAGGCCCATCCGGCCCAGGACGGGCCCCGCCTGCACGAGCTCGTGGCGGCGCGGGCCGCGGCGGCGCCGGACGCGCCGGCCGTGGTCTGCGACGGCGAGGAGCTGACCTACGGCCGCCTCGACCGGCGCGCCAACGGCCTGGCGCTGCGGCTGCGGGCCCTGGGCGTCGGCCCCGAGGTGAGGGTCGCCCTGCTGCTCGACCGTTCGCTCGCGGCGGTGGTGGCGATGCTGGGTGTGCTCAAGGCGGGAGGCGCCTGGGTGTCCGTCGATCCCGCCCTGCCGGCGGAGCGGGTGGCCTGGCTGCTGGCGGATTCGGGGGCGCCCGTGGCGGTGACCTCCGCGGCCCTCGCCGGCGGCCTGCCGGCCGGGGTGCGCACCGTGCTCGTCGAGGAGGCCGGGGAGAGCGTGGCGCGCCCGAAGGGCGGCGTCGGGCCGGACCACCCGGCCTACGTCCTCTACACCTCGGGCTCCACGGGCCAGCCCAAGGGGGTGGTGGTGCGCCACGGCGCGGTGACGAACCTGGCCGGCGCCCTGCGGGCGGCGGTCTACGGCGCCGCAGCGGGGCCGCTACGGGTGGGGGTCAACGCCTCGTTCTCCTTCGACGGCGCGGTCAAGCAGGTCGTGCAGCTCGCCTGGGGGCACTGTCTCCACGTCCTCACCACCGAGGTCCGGCAGGATCCCCGGGCCCTGGTCGACTACGTCCGCCGCCATCGCCTCGACGTGCTCGACTGCACGCCCTCGCAGCTCCGGCTGCTGCTCGCGGACGGCCTGGGCGAGGGGGACGCCGCGCCGGCGCTGGTGCTGGTGGGCGGCGAAGCCGTGGACGCCGCGCTGCGCGACGCGGCGCTGGCGCGGCCGCGGACCCGCTTCTGGAACGTCTATGGACCCACCGAGTGCACCGTGGACGCCACGGCCGCGCCGCTGGTCGCCGGCGTGCCGGCGGCGCGCATCGGCGGGCCGCTGGCCGGGGTCGCGCTCTACGTCACCGATTCCGAGGGGGGCCTCGTGCCGCTCGGCGTCCCGGGTGAGCTGTGCATCGGCGGTGCGGGCCTCGCCCGCGGCTATCTCGGCCGGCCGGACCTGACCGCGGAGCGGTTCGTCCCCGATCCGTTCGGCGCCACCGCCGGCGCCCGCCTGTACCGCACGGGCGACCTCGTCCGCTGGCTGGCCGACGTCTCCCTCGACTTCCTGGGCCGCATCGACCAGCAGGTCAAGGTGCGGGGCTTCCGCATCGAGATCGGCGAGGTCGAGGCGGCCCTGGCTCTCCACCCGGGGGTGCGCGAGTGCGCGGTGGTGGTGTCCGGAGAGGGGCTGGCCGCCTTCTGGACGCCGGCGGACGGCGATGCTCCCGGCAGCTCCGAGCTGCGGGACCACCTCAGGGCCAGGCTCCCCGCCCACATGGTGCCGGGCTCCTTCTCCCGGCTGGAGCGACTGCCGAAGACGCCCAGCGGCAAGGTGGACCGCCGGGCTCTCGGGGCGCTGACGCTCGAGGCCGGGCCCCAGGGGGACGGGACGGCCGCGCCCCGGGGACCGGTCGAGGAGCTGCTCGCCGGGATCTGGTGCGAGGTCCTGGGCCGCGACCGGGTGGACGTCCACGACGACTTCTTCGAGTTGGGCGGCCACTCCCTGATGGGGGCCCAGGTGGCGGCGCGGGTGCGCGATGCGTTCGGCGTCGACCTCCCTCTGCGGCGGCTGTTCGAGCACCCCACGGTGGCGGCCCTGGCCGAGGTCGTGGCGGCGGCCCGTGGCGAGGACCGGCCGGCGCCGCGGCGCTTCGCCATCGCCACCGGCGAGGAGCTGCTGCCGCTCTCCCTGGCGCAGGAGCGGCTCTGGTTCCTCGACCGGCTGGAGGGCGGCCCGGCGTACAACATTCCCGCCGCCGTGCGTTTCTCGGGAGCGCTCCAGCCGGCGGCCCTGGCCGCGGCGTTCCGCGAGATCGTGCGCCGTCACCAGGTGCTGCGCACCCGCTTCCTGCAGGATGGGGGCCGGCCGGTGCAGGTGTTGGGGCCGAGCTCCGGCGTGCCGCTGTGGGAGGTCGACCTGCGCGCCCTGCCGGTGCCGGAGAGCGAGGCCTTGGCGTTGGTCGCGGCGGAGGCCCGCCGGCCGTTCGACCTGGCGGCCGGACCGCTGCTGCGCACCACCCTGCTGCGGCTGGGCGAGGCCGAGCACGTCCTGGTGCTGGTCGTCCATCACATCGCCTTCGACGCCTGGTCGACCGCGGTGCTGGTGCGCGAGCTGGCAGCCCTCTACCCGGCGGCCGTGAGCGGCCGGCCGTCG
>Ga0136846_1214239_pt1 | contig 34104 bp, 36 predicted proteins | sample HopSoiMetagenom2_FD_96841 | JGI IMG/M metagenome (GOLD analysis project Ga0136846, IMG submission 96841) | Grasslands soil microbial communities from Hopland, California, USA - 2 Assembly 2016 (version 4) | ecosystem: Environmental > Terrestrial > Soil > Grasslands | place: USA: Hopland...
AACGTAACGGGCGACGTCAGCACGCTGTCCCGCAAGATCGATGTCCTCCGCCGCCACTGCGCCGAGGTCGGCCGCGACCCAGCCGAGGTCAGCGTGACCTGGATGACCCCGCTGATCCTCACCACCTCCGCCCAGAACACCGCCGAGGTACACGAGATGCTGGCGGCTAGCGCCTCTCCCGAGGAGACCGCCGGATTCACCGTCGGCCAGCCCCACGAGATTCCCGACCTGGTCGCGGGTCACATCGAGGCCGGCGCCGACGAAGTGATCTTCAGCTTCCCCTTCGCCGACACCGCCGGGATGACCGCGCTGGCGAAGGCGTTCGGCCTGGGCGGCTGAGCCGGGAGACCGTGCTAGAGCGTGTTCTCTAGATCATTAAACAGGCCTTGCGGGTTATCAACCGGCCCTATCGTCTTGTCGGCACGGCTGCGACGCCACCATAGTCTCACCGATCCCCGCCGTACCATTTTGATTCAGTGGTTGTGACACCCTACCGAATAGGGAGGGTAGAACGCCACAACCACTGAATTTCAGCGACATCTGAGGGCATACGCGACGCGCCTTAGCCGTTCGCGCCGCTAGGGCCCGTCCCGTAGATCTTGATCATCGTTCCGGTTGAGCTGTCCTTGTGGATGAGGACCGGTTAAGGCGTCATGACCTCACCGGTGAGGAGCGGGCGCGGCTGGAGCCGTTGCTGCCCGCTCATCCGCGGCCGGGGCGCCGGCGGGATGATCACCGGCTGGTGATCAGCGGGATCTTCTTCCGGACCTGGACCGGGTGCCCGTTGCGGGACCTGCCCGGGCACTTCGGGAACTGGAAGACCATCTATAACCGGCATCGCCGCTGGTCAGCGGACGGGACTGGGGAGATGATCCTGGACCGGCTGCGGGCCGGGTGCGACGAGGCCGAAGGCACGGAGCGGACGGTCGCGGCCGGTGCCGCGGTGGTGCGGGCGCACCAGCACGCGGCCGGGGCGCGGCGCGCCCCGGCCGGCGTGGATCCGGCCCGGCTGGCGTGGATCCGGCCCGGCTGCGCCGGCGGTGCTGAGCACCCCGCTGCGCCTGCGCGGGACCGGGGAGTTACGCAGCCGGGAGACCCTGGGCCGGTCCCGGGGCGGACTGGCCGGCAAGATTCACCTGCTGGCCGATTCGGGATGCCGGTTGATGCCGGCCGTCAGCGGGTCCTCACCGGGCTGCCAGGTGGGCCGGGTCAACCGGATCGGCTTGCGCCGGTCGATCTCCCGCAAGACCGGCATGACGATGGCGTCGAACCCGACCGGGCCGTACTTCTGGCGCATGGCCCGGAGCACGCCCTGGCCGCTTGCTTCGCCGACGAGTTCGTCCAGCAGGCGGTAGCCGATGTCCTCCCCTTCGACCAGGCGGTCATAGGCCGCCTGCGCGAGCTCGGCGACCGCCGGGTAGGCGGCGGACTCGCGAGGAACATCAGCGTCGCGTCCTTGAGGTCCATGAGCGCCAGCCTAGGCGTCGTCGGGCGGCTTTTCCCCCGGTCCGCGGGCATCGGACCCGCCCGCATCGGGCCCGTGCCAGCGGAGCTTGACGTCGAGGTGGGCGCCGGCGTTGGCCGACGCGATGACGCCGCCGAGCTTGCCGTCGAGCGTGACGCCGAAGCAGAGCTCGATCTCCTCCGGACGCCGGGCCATCGCGCGGAAGCCGTCGATCATCTGCTCGGCCGCGGCGGTCACCGGTCCCAGCGCTTCGCGCAGGGTCTTCTCCGCGGCTTCCAGCCGGTCGCCGAGGCCGACGGCGCCGCTGCCGGCCCGGGGCGGCGACGCGACCGCGACGGTCGTCCCGTCGTCCAGGACGAATTCGATGGCATCGGTCATGGGGCTCCTTCGCCATAGCTGGTTCTCACGGTTGGACGCAGGCGAGCTTCGCCCCCGGGGACGAGCCGGCTCCTCGCTGGGTCTTCTGCAGGCCGGCCAGCAGCGTCAGGAGGGTGCCGTGCTTGTTGATGTACCGCAGAGCGGCTTGCTGGAACGCGGTGGACATGTCAGGGACCATCATGTCCCCGGCGTCGAAGCACAGCGCGGTGCGGGCGGATGGCTGCAGCAGGGCTGCTATCCGCTGCTGCACCCCCGGCGGGTAGGCGGCGGGCGTTACCGCGCTGTCGGCGGAGAACGCGTGCCCGCCAGCCTGCCGCACCCACAGCTTCTGCGCCTCGTCGGAGGCGAGGTAGGTCAGGAACTTCCTGGCGTCCGGGTTACCGGTGAACAGGCCCATGAAATCGCCGGACACCATGACCGGGGCGGCCGAGCCGGAGACCGAGGGCAGCACGACGTAGCCGTAGCCGGCCGTCGACGTCAGCCCGGTGGCCGACAAGGCGCCGTGCTCGAGTTCGCACCGCCCGGCCCGCATCCCCGCCGCGGCCTGGTTGAACTGGGTGAACAGGGCGCCCTGGACGCCGCCGTCGACGGCGGCGCCGTAGCGCATCAGGGAGCCCCAGGCCTGCCAGGCGTCCTTAACCTCGGGTGACTGCCACGACAGCTGGCCGCCCAGCCACTGCTCATAATCACCGGCCTGGTGCCGGGACAGCAGCAGGTCCGCCACCCAGTCGGCACCCGGCCACCCGGACGTCGGACCGGAGGCCAGCCCCAGGCACCAGGGGGTGCCGTGGCCGGAAAGGTTTTCCAGCGCCTTCCAGCTGACCGGAGGCGACGTCACGGCGGTCGTGTCGTACCAGATCAGGCTTTTTACATCAGCCTTGACCGGGACCGCGTAGACGGTGCCCGTCCCCGACTCGGCGAGGCCGCGCCACGGCTGGTCGTAGCGGCTCAGGTCGACGGCGACCGGCCGGAGGTGGCGCTCCGCCTCGTATTGCTCGACCGCGCCCGGGTTGGGCAGGTCCACCAGATCCGGCGGATTGCCGGCCGACAGGTCGGCGTCGAGTTGCTGGGCGACCGCCCGCGTGACCTCCGGACGGACCTGGATGCCGGTCTCGTGCTCGAACGTTTTCATGACCGCGGCGAAGGCCCGGTATTCCCCGGTGTTCACGGACCAGGGCACCATGATCGTGACCGCCTGGCTCTGGGCGGCACCGCCGCACGCGGCGCCCATCGCGCCCAGGCCCAGGGCCAGCACCAGCGCTAGCGCGGTCCTCATGCGGGCTTGAACTGGTACTCGGCAAGCCGCGGGCGGTACGCCAGATAGGCCAGCACGGCGGCGGCGGAAAGCACCAGCAACGCGCCGGTCAGCGTCACCGGGTGCCCGGCCCACTGGGTCACCGGGTGCGCGGCTCGCTGGTCCGTGGCGATTTGCCGCTGGTCGTTCCAGTTGAGGAAGCCTACGGCGATCATGGTGGCCGCGGTGACCAGCAGCGAGCCCCAGAGCCACGGGCCGGCCTGACGCCGGAAGTGGCGCGCCAGCACGTGCGCCGTCGCCCCCGCGAGAAGCAGCAGGGCGATGACCGGCGCCAACAGCACCCACCAGAACGTCCCCGGATCGAGCGGCCATGCGTGGCGCTGGGCATTCAGCGCGTCGTGTTCGATCGTCTTCAGGTAGCCGAGCGCCGACAGCAGTTCGCCCTGGCCACCCGGCTGGCCGTCGCCGCCCGACGCGACCCGCTCGCCGGCTGGGCCCAGGTAGCCTCCGGCGCTGTAGTCCCCGATAGCGGTCTGGCTCAGCCCCAGGTAGACCCCGAACTGCCCCTGGACGAACTGGAGCTGGCTCGTTCCCGCCGTGCCCGCTGCGTTGTCCGCGGCGGCGAGGGTCAGGTACTGCTCCACCTGGGTGACCTGGGTCACGTAAGCCTTCCCGATACCGGTCAGCGTGACGTCCTCGGTCGCGGACGTGTGGCTCAGCGCCGTGCCGGCCGCCTGCACGGCCACGGCCGCCTTCCCGATGTAGCCGATTCCCTGCTCGGTCCGCCGGGCGGCGCTGATGTCGTGGCCGGCCTGGATGGCGACCCACACGTACAGCAGCGCGGCGGCCGCCACGGTGACCAGCATCCCGTTCCTCAGCCAGCGCAGGACCCGGACGGGATGAGCCGTGCGGAGCTGGTGGTACCGGCCCGCCAGGACCCGCACCACCGGGTACGGCAGCGCCGCGAGACCGGTCATGACGGGACTCCGCCGTCGAACGGCGCCCCGCAGGCTTCGCAGAACCTGAGGTGCGCGGCCCGGGTCGTGGCACCGCACCGGGAACAGGCGCGGCCCGCGACCGCCGGCGGGGCCAGCGAACGGCCCAGCGAATGGCCCGGTGCCCGCGTCCCGTTCTCGCCGACCGTGCCAGTACCCGCGAAGGCGGTCTTGGTCGAATCCAGGCCGAGCCGCTGCATCTCGCCGGGCGTGACATCGGGGCGCAGCCGGGCGTGGCCGTCCGGGCCGGTGACGGCGACACCCTCGAGCAGCGGCAGCCGCCCGTCACGCACCTCGCGCGCCAGCCGGATGGCCAGGTCCAGCTCGTCGTCCGCGTCCGCCGCCCGCCCGTTCAGCCAGGCGTCGGCGCACGCCTGCATGGCCAGGCTGAGCTCACGCTCCTTCTCGACCCGGGTCAGGCTCTCCGGCACCACGGTCCGGAAGTCGGGGGTGGCGTGCCGGCGGACGACCAGCGCCGCGGAGGCGCGCCGCTCGCGGGTGCCGTCGGCGATCTCGGCGAGGAGCTCGACCCGGGCCGCCCGTACGTCATCCTCGACCGGCAGCGCGGCCGGATCGAACTGCAGCGATAGCTGGTAACGCCTGGTCTGCTGCTCCCAGGGGCCGAGCGGCACGTCGACGGCCATGCCGTCAGGGGCCGCGCTGTCAAGGGCCGCGCCGTCAGCCGGCCGCTGGTGCCGGGTCAGGTCCACCCGAACGGGGTAGGTCTGCGCGATAGCGCTGATCCGGAAGCTGCCCCGGGGCTGGATCCGCAGGTACGCCCGGGGCACGACCAGGCGTTGTACCCGGTGCATGAGCTGGGTGAAGTCCTCGGCGAGGTCGGCGATGCGCAGCACCGCGGTGGCGTCGCCGTGCAGCATTTCCGCGATGTGCCGCAGCTCGGCGTGGTGCCAGTCGCCGCCGACGCCGCGGACGTCGCAGACGAACCGGTCGGCGCAGGCACTCAGCGCGGCGTCGAGCGCCGCGGGCGTCTCGTGCTCGTTCTTCCCGTCGGTGTACAGCACCGCGTGGCGGACGAAGCCCGCGGCTGGCGCGGCCGCGAAGAGCTCGCCGGCGGCCGCCAGCCACCGGCCGATCTCCGTCCCGCCCTCCGGCCGCAGGCTCATCACCTGGCGCTTGGCCGCCGCCCGGGTCCCGGCGTCGATCACGGCAAGCCCTCCGGCGGCCGGGAAAACGGGCTCGGCCGTGCGGTTTCCCGCGATGATCCCGAGGAGCACCCCGTCCGGGAGGGCGTCGATGGCGGCACACGCTGCGCGGTGCGCCTCGTGGATCTTGTTCGCGCCCATCATGGACCGGGACCGGTCCATGATGAGGACCTCCACGGCCGCCGCCGCGGGCGCGGCCGCCCCGGCCGGGTGCGCCGTGACCGTGATGAGCGCCTCGGCGCGGAACACGTCGGCGCCGAGATCACGGGTCGCGTCGATCTCGATCGTGAAGTCCAGGCCGGGTGCCGCTCCGCCATTCACCGGCGCCGTCATCCCCTCGAATGCGTGCCACAGTCGCTGGCTAACAAAAACCAAACCAAATGACCAGAAAGGCAGCTTACGTGCTCACCGCGACCCGGTCACGCCTTCGCCGCAACCCCCGCTGCCACCACCATTCGACCGGCGGCCGCAGGTTATGCGCCAGATCGACCAGAGCGAAGAAGTCTGCCCTGGTAACGGCGAAGTTCGCCAGTTCCGGCAGCATCTCCGCGAGGGCGAGCCAGTCACCGTCGACCCAGGACATCCCGTACCGGATCTCGGTCCGCAGCGCGATCCGCACCCCGGCGCCGATCCTGAGCTCATCGGTCAGCTTCCAGGCCCTCGCCAGGTCCGCGGAGTCAGGCACGCTGGATCCGCTGACCGCGGCGAGCAGCCGCACCACGGCGATCCGCGCCTCGGGCTCGAAGCGGAGTTCCCGCGCCTGGAGTTCACCCGCCAGCCGTTCGGCGGCGGCCACCGCCTCGGCCCGCCGCCCCGCCAGCAGGTGCGTCCGGGCCAGGCCGAAGGCGGCCGCGCCGAGCGCCGGCGCGGTGTCGGCCACCGCCTCGTAGCGCTGGCACGCCTCGGCCAGGTCGTCCCGGATCTCGGCGCAGAAGCCCAGCGCCAGCAACGGGATCAGCTCACCCGGCAGCGCGTCCCTGACCTCGGTGAAATGGCTCGCGGCCGGGCCCGCGGCGCCACGGCCGAGCGCGATCAGGCCGCTGTACCAGGCCCGGATCCAGGACCATTCCGGCAGCCGCGTCTCGCCGAGGGCACCGTCCGCGTCGTCCAGTGCGCCTCGCCGCACGGCGGCGCGGCAGGCGACCAGCTGGGCTTCGCAGTCGCGGGTCAGGGCGGGATCGTCGGGATCGGACAGCGGCGCGGGCAGCGCCCGGACCGCGTCGGCGGGCGCGGGTGCCTCGAACGGCTCGGCCATCGTGAGCCTGCCGTCCGCGGTCACCCGGGCCGTGAGCCAGTCGGCCAGCGGACGCGGCGCGGCGAGCCCGCTGTGCCGCGGCTCGGTCATCGTCCCGAACACCGCGGACGGCCGCGAGATCCGGCGCGGGGCCGGGGCGGCCGGCACGATCTGCCGGATCACGCCGCTGAGCTGTTCCGCGAACTGGCGGGCGGAGGTGAACCGGCGCTCCGGCTCGGTGGTGTCGGTGGCGCGGCTCAGCAACCGGTCCAGCGCGCGGATCCCCGGCGTGCCCAGGTCGCGCAGGTGCCGGCGGCACAGCACCTTGAGAGTCATGCCGAGGCAGAACAGGTCGAACCCGGCGGTGGGGGCCGTGTGCTCGCGGTCCGTTCGCGGCGGCGCGTAGGCCACCGTGTAGCTGGTGACCGGACCCGGCCGGCCCAGCTTCCACACCGCCCCGAAGTCGATGAGCCGCACCCGGTCCCGCGGCCCGTCCGCGCCCCGCTCGCTGAACCGGATGATGTTCTCCGGCTTCACGTCGATGTGCAGCAGCCCCCGGGCATGCAGGTAGTCGAGCGCCTGGAGGATCTGGAGCCCGTGCGCCAGGATCACCTCGATCCGGTCATCGGGCTGGACGGACAGCGGCGTGCCGTGGACGTACTCCAGCACGAGGTAGGGTCCTTCGGGCTCGTAGCCGTAGATCCGGACGATGCTGTCGTGCCGGAGCCCGGCCAGCGCGTCGCGTTCCAGCCGCGCCGTCTCGGCCACCGCCTGGGTCAGGTCTTTCAGCACCACGTCGGTGCCGAGGTTGCGGTCGTACGCCAGCAGCGCCGCGCCGAAGGCGCCGGCGCCGAGCGTGCGCTTGATCTCGTACCGCCCGGCGATGACCCGCCCGGGGCGCGCGCCGCCGAAGTCGAACGGCTGGCCGCAGTTCGGGCAGAATCCGGTGACGCGCGCGGGCTCGTCGCCGTCAGCCCGCCCGACCGGCTCCTGGCACTGCCCGCAGAACCGGTTTTCCTCGGCCACGATCGTGCCGGTGCGCACCGGCTGCTCGCCGGTGACCGGCGGGACGGCACCGGACTCGACCAGGCTCAGCCCCCACCATGGTTCGGCCCGGACCAGTCCCGTGCGCCCGGCTCCGGGGGCAGGCGCCGGCCCGAGCGGCCGCCGGTCGCAGGCGGAGCAGAACCCCTGATCGTCGATCTCGCCCCGGCCGCAGTCGGGGCGGTCGCACCTAGCCACGATCCTTCTCCTCGATCCGGCGATCGGCCGCGGCCGCGTACTGATCCACCAGCCGGCGGGCGGCGGTGAGGTCGATCGGGGCCTGCCACAGCGCCCGCGCGGCCTGGTCGTGCAGGTCACCGAGCGCGGAATCCTCGTCACCGAAGTGCCGCGCGGCGCGCACCCGGTTCACCTCGAGCGTGCGCCGCAGGTCATCCAGGCGCTCGCTCCAGCGCCGGGACCGCTGACTGAACGCCGCCACATCGGCCAGCGCGGCCGCGGCGGCCCTGGCGATGGCCATGAGCTCGGGACTCGGTTCCGCGCCGCGGGCGACGGCCAGCCGGACCCGCAGCCGCGGCGCCTGGGCCCGCGGCAGCGCCGGCGGCCGGCGGAAACGGCGCTCGTTCTCGCGGCTGAGCCAGGCGGCGTCCGCCTCGGCGGCGGCGAGTTCGGCGACCCGCGCCTCGGCATCGCACGAGCCGGCCGGGGAACCCCCGGTGAGCGGTTCGGGATCCAGCGACACCTCGTACGGCAGGGTTTCCGGCAGCGGCCCGTCGAACCCGAGGACCAGCCGGACGCCGTGGGACCGGGCCCGGACGGCCAGCGGCCGCAGCACCTCGCGGACGAGCGCGCCGGGTGACTGCGCCCGGTCGACGCCGGTGATGACCAGGGAGGCCGGCGGTTCACGCCGCAGCAGCCGGTCGGTGAGGCGGGGATCGTCCACGGGAAGGCCAAATCGTTCGGCTAGATAATCCGTGACCTCGGCCACCGTCTTGCCGCGGGCGTCGAACGCGGCGTCGATGGTCCCGAGCCCGAGGACCGTATCCCGGGGCGCCGCGGCGAACTCGGCCCCGGAGGTCCCGGCGCGGGTGGCCGGGTCCGCCGTGCGGACCAGCCGGACCAGCCAGGTGGTGTCCGGGCCGGCCGCCCCGCCCGGCAGCACCACGGTCCCGGCCCATCCCCCGGTCAGCAGGCCTTTCAGCTCCCGGGTAAGGGCGACCCGCAGCGCATCGCCGGGCCCGAGCTCCGGCAGCCCGGCGGTGGCCGCGCCCAGCCGGTCGGCGGGCTGGCCGACGACGTAGGGGCCGAAGTGATCAGGCAGGTACCCGCGGATCGTCTCGGTCGGCATCATCCAGGCGGCCCGGGCATCCGCGTTGCGGTAGTCCGCCACCACGATGCCGATCACGTGGCCGGCATGGTCGCCGTCGAGCACCGCCACGCCGGCCCCCGAGTAGCCCGGCTCGATCCACTGCCCGTCGGCGCTGACCCGGTTCAGCAGGCCGAACTCGCCGCCGCGGCCCCCGTCCCCGGCCAGTTCCGCGTCGACCGAGATGCCGTACGGCTCGGCCCGCGGGAAGCCGTGCACCCGGACCCGGCCGCCGGACAGGGGGGCACACCACAGCCGGGTGTGGGCACCGCACGGCGTCGGCTGGTCGAGCTCGAGCAGCGCCACGTCGCCGCGCCGGGTGTCGCCGCCCCGGTAGACCCACGAACCCGGGACGACGCGCGCCCCGATCCGCCATTCGGGCAGGCAGACGGCGCTGGAGACGGTGACCCGCTCATTCTCGTCCCCGACGACGTGCGCGCAGGTGAGCACGTGCCGTTCGTCGAGCAGCACCCCGGCACCGCGTCTCCCCCCGCTCACCCGGACCCGCCAGGGGTGCTCCGCATGATGATGCGTCCCCATCCCCCCACCGTAAAGGTACCGGCCACCCATATCCGCCCAAGCCTTGCGCCAACTAGTTGGCCATGCCAAGCTATTGGCATGGGTGATCGTAAGAGCGAGCAGGCTGGCCTGCTCGCCGAGCTGAAGGCGCTACGCCGCCGCGTCCGGACCGAGCGGCACGCCTACTGGTTCCCGCTCGTCCTGTTCGGCCTGCTGACCTGCGCGTCAGTGCCGTTCTACGTCCTGCCTGGCCGCCCCGGCGCCGGATTCAGGCCGGGCCGGCCGGCGCTGCCCATCCTCGGCGGCTGGCCCGGCGTCACGGTTCAGGGCTTCGCGGGCTACTACTGGCTGGCCGCGCTGCTCGGCGGCCTGCTGCTGACGCTGCTGTGGTACCGGCGGAACGCGGGCCGGGTGGGTCTGGCCACCCCCGCCCGCGGTTACGTCGTGACCACGGCCGTCCTCACCGTCCTCGCCCTGGTGATCCCGCCGCTGTCCCAGGTGCGCAGCCCGCGCCGGCTGAGCTGGCTGCAGCACCTGCACGTGCTGTGGCCAGGGGACCTGGTCCTGCGGGGCACGTTCCCGTTCGTCATCATCGCCGCCGGGCTGTGGGTGCTGGCCTGGGCGGAACGCAGCCGCGCGCTCACCGTCATCGCCGCGGTCTACACCGCGACCGCACTGCTGGCGAGCCTGTACGACATCGAGAACGTGCTGTTCCGGCTGGGCTGGCATTCGTCGGGGAGTGACCTGGACCTGACCTCCCTGCCCAACGTGCTGCTGCCCGCGCTCGTGCTTCTCGCCGCGGGGGCAGGCGCGTTCGCGGGGCAGCGGCGCCACCGGACCAGCACGTGAGCCCGGCGCAAGACCTGCCGCCGGCGCAACCAGAGCCGCCGGAGCCGTCAGAGCCGCCGGGTCCGGAGCATCCGACCAAGGGCCTGGACGAGACCGTGCACCAGCGGCACCGGCTCGGCATCCTCACGATCACCGCCGAGGCGCAGCGGGCCGAATTCGGCTACCTGCGCGAGGCGCTCGGGCTGACTCCCGGCAACCTGTCCAAGCACCTCACCGTGCTCGAACAGGCCGGCCTGATCGAGGTGGAGAAGGGCTACGCTGGCCGCCGGCCGCGAACCTGGGTCCGCATCACCGCCGCGGGCCGGGCGGCGCTCGCCGCCGAGCTCGCCACGCTCACCGAGCTCCTCCGCCGGCACACGGCGGTCTGATCCGGTTTCACTGGACGAGCCCGTTCGGATCGTTCATCCACCCCCGGGCCGGAGCGAAGTGCAGGACCGGACGGGGCCGCCCTCGGCGGTCGTCCAACGGCGCTGTCCGCATGATCTCCGGCCTGTCCGGGGCTTGCTTCGCTGGGTTCATCCGGCAGGCAGGTGGGCCTCGAGGACGTCGAGGGCCGCGGGCATGTTGGCCCGGCCGAAGCCGACGCGGATGTGGTCCGGCTGGTCGTAGACCGCGCCCGGCAGGAGCAGCACGCCGGCTTCGGCCAGCTGCTCGCAGTACCGGGTCAGGTCACCGATCCCGGTGACGCGAGGGAAGCCGATCGGGCTGGCCGTCGGGCGGGTCCACGCGAACGTCGCCGCGTGCCGCTCGAAGAAGCCGTCCAGGAGCGGCAGGTTGCGCCGCACGATCCCGAGGTTGCGGTCGAGCAGGACCTCGCGGTGGCGCAGGGCCAGCGCGGTCAGGAACTCACTCGGCGCGCTCGCGCAGATGGTCGTGTAGTCCTTGAGGGTGGCGACGGCGTCCCGCAGGGCGGCCTCGCGGGTAGCGATCCAGCCGGTCCGCAGCCCCGGCAGGCCGTAGCTCTTGGAGATGCTGCCGAGCGAGACGCCCCGCTCGTAGGCATCGCACGCGGCCGGCAGCCGGCCGGCCGGATCGTGCTCGAGTTCCCGGTAGACCTCGTCGCTGAACACCACCAGGCCGTGCGCGCGGGCGAGGTCGATGACGCGGTCGAAGGTAGGCCGTGCCATCAGCGTGCCGGTGGGATTGTGCGGCTGGTTGAGGTAGAGCAGGCGGGTGGCCGGGCGGATCAGGCGCTCGAGTGCGTCCAGGTCATGTGCCCAGCCGTCGTCGTAGCGGCGCTTCCACTCGCTCACCTCGGCCCCGGTGCTGCGGGCGACCTCCAGGGCCGACTCGTAGCAGGGCGTCTCGACGATCACGTGATCGCCGGGCCGGAGCAGCGCGTGGTAGAGCAGGAAGATCCCCTCCTCGGCGGATGAGGTGGCGAGCACCTCCCCGGCGCCGGTCCGCTCGTAGATCGAGGCGATCGCCTGGCGGAGCTCGGGGCCGCCGGGCGACTCGGTGTACCCGCACCAGGTCGCCAGCAGCCGCTCGTGCGCGTCCGGCTCGAACTCGAGCAGCGCACCGATCGTGCGTGACTCGCAGTCACTGCTGGACAGCATGAAGCGCGTGCTGTGCTCATAACGGGCGTAAAAACGCTCAATCCGGAACGGGCTCAATTCCACGGGTCCAGTATCGCGCCCGCTGATGCCTGGCGGATCTCGCCCGGTTACGTGATACTCAGGCAAAACAGCCTCCGGCCGTGAATCGAGGATCATGACGGACTGGACGGAGTACGGCGTCCGCACCGGCGGTCCGGTCATGTCCGCGGTCGAGCCGGCCACCTTCCCGCCGGCCATGCAGCCGGCGGTCGACGAGGTCAGGGCCACTGCCCGGCAGGTCCTGGCCGAGCCGCTCCGCGGCATCACCAGCGACGGCGTGATCGTTCCCGGGCTGTTCGCCGGAACCGCCGGCCGCACGAGCACGGCCGCTCTGCGCGCGGCGGCGGCCGCGTTCGTCGGCTCACTGGGGGCGGAAGACGCGCTCGCCGTCCAGTTCGCGGTGGCGGCCGAGCAGCGGCGGACCTGGTTCAACCCCACCCGTACGTGTTCCGTCATGGGCTCATGCTGGGCAACCTCAGCTCTGAGCAGCGCCGGCTCGCTCTCGACGTGGTCCGGGCGACGCTGTCGGCGCGAGGGTTCGACAGGCGCGCGACATCATGCGGATCAACGGCCTGCTGGCTGTCCTCACCGCCAGCCCGGCCGAGTTCGGCGAGTGGCACTACTTCATCTCGATCTTCGGCCCGCCGTCGCCGGACGAGCCCTGGGGCTGGCAGCTCGACGGTCATCACCTGAACATCAACTGCCTCGTGCTCGGCGACGACATGGTCCTCACCCCCACCTTCATGGGCTCCGGGGCGATGAGCTGAGCGACGCGCAGCGCGCGTTGCTGATGACCACCCTCGGGGTCCACCTGGGCTGGGCCCGGCCCGATCACGCCGCCGTCCGCGCCGCGCAGGTCCGGGCCCAGCTCGGCGAGACGTGGTTTTCCTGGCTGGGCGGGACCGTCGGCGAGCCGTTCTACTACCGCATCCACAGCCCGGTCGTCCTCGTCGAACTCGACCAGCAACCCGGCGTCGTCCTCGACATCCCCGAACCTTCCCGGCACCACATCCACACGATCATCAGGACCCCGAACGGCGGTGACTACGGCGCCGACCTGCTCGCCCGGCACCACGCCCGGTTCAGCCACTCCCCGCCGCGGGCAGCAAGCGACCCGGTCTAGAGCGCCGCCTTCCGCTCGCGCAGGGCGGCCGGGACGACGGCCAGGATCAGCAGGCCGGTCAGGGCGAACGCCACCGGGTAGCCGGTGACGACGCAGATCAGGCCGAAGACAGCCGGCCCGGCGCCGTATCCGGCGTCGTAGGCCAGGTTCCACAGCGCGCTGGCCGTGGCCTCAGGCTGCTGCTCGAGCAGCAGCGCGAACGTCGCGTTCTCGATCACCCCGAACCCGGCGCCGAACAGCACCATGCCCGCGAAGATCACCACGGGCGAGCCCAGCACCATCATCGCGGCCATGCCGAGTGCCGCCACGGCCAGCGCCGGGATGAGCAGCCGGGCGTGGCCGTACCGGTCGCCCCGCTTGCCCGCCTGCCAGCGGCTGAGCGTGGCGATGACCGCCTGCACGAGCAGGGCGGCCGAGCAAAGGCTGCTGGGGATCTCCTTCACCAGCGGCAGGAACGAGTCGAGCACGCCGGCCGCGATGGTGGCGGCGGCGAAGATCAGCGGCAGCCGCACGGCGCCGCCCGCCCGCCGCCCGGGACCGCGGGTACCCGGCTTCGCGGTGGTGCGGGCGGTACCGCGTAGCTCGGGTCCGCCCGGCAGCCAGCGGATCGCCACCAGCGGCACCAGGCCGGCCGCGGCCGCCAGCGCCGCCGCGGTGGCGGCCAGGTGGTGTCCGGCGAGCCAGATCCCGGCGGGCAGCGCGACGATGACCGGGATGCCGGTGACCACGCCGAGCAGGCCGAGTCCTTCGCCGCGCCGTTCCGGCGGCAGCAGCGTGGCGGTCAGCGCACCGGAGGCCACGCCGCACAAGCCGAAGCCGAGCCCGCGTACCAGGCTGACACCGATCATGACGGCCTGGGTTTCGGGCACCAGCATGGCCAGCGCCGGCCCGCCGAGCAGCGCGGCTCCGGCCGCGATCACCATCCGGTACCCGAACCGCCTGATGGCGGCCGCGGCCACGGCCTCGGCGGCGACGGTGCCGAGCAGCAGCGCCCCGGTGATCAGCCCGGCGGTGGAACTGCTGGCGCCGGCCGCCGCCGCCAGCATCGGCATCACCGATAGCAGCAGGAAGAAGCTGGTAAGCGAGGTGAACTCGGCCAGGAAGGTAGCGGCCAGCGGCCCGCTGATAAGCCGGGCCGGAGCCGCGGTAGCGGGTCGGGTCTGCGTCAAGGTGCTCATAACACGAACGCTAGAAGCCAGCCGGACTGCTGGTAAGGTCCGATTTCATGGCGATTGAGTGGTCCGGTTTGAGCCCCGAGCTGCTGGTCCGGCTCGACCGCGCGGCCCGCCAGCCGCTGCGGGCCCAGCTGGAGGCGAGCCTGCGCGAGGCGATCAGGGGCGGCCGGCTCCGCGCCGGGGAACGGCTGCCGTCCTCGCGGGAGCTGGCGCGGGAGCTCGGCGTCTCCCGCGGCATGGTGCAGGACTGCTACGGGCAGCTGCTGGCCGAGGGTTACCTGACCAGCCGCACCGGGTCCGCCACCCGGGTGGCCGACATCGGCGCTCACCAGGCCGGTGACCAGCCCGTGGCCCGTCCGGCCGCGGCGCCCCCGCCCGGCCGCCATCCCCCGGAACCGCCGCTGATCGCGGACTTCCGGCCCGGCGTGCCGGACCTGTCCAGCTTCCCGCGCGCCGACTGGGCCTGGGCGGTCAGGCAGGCGTGCGCCCACGCCGCCGACGCGGACCTGGGCTACGGCGACCCGCACGGCAGCCCGGTGCTGCGCGACGTCCTCGCCGGGTACCTGCGGCGGGTACGAGCCGCCGCCGCCAGCCCGGAGCAGATGATCATCAGCACCGGCTTCGCGCAGGGAGTCAACCTGGCCCTGCGCGCCCTGGCCCGCCAGGGCGACGTGACCTGCGTGGCCTTCGAAGACCCCGGCTACGGCAGCGCGCAGGCGGACGAGACCGTCCGTGCGGTCCTGGCGACGGGCCTTCGCGTCACCTACGTGCCGGTCGACGAGCACGGCCTGGTGGTCGGCGAGCTGGCGGCCAGCGGAGCCCAGGCGGTCGTGGTGACCCCGGCCCACCAGTCCCCCACCGGGGTGGTCCTGTCCCCGGCCCGGCGGCACGCCCTGGCCGACTGGGCGCTCCGGGGCAGCGGGTACGTGATCGAGGACGATTACGACTCGGAGTTCCGCTACGACTCCGAACCCGTCGGCGCGCTGCAGGGACTAGCCCCCGAACGGGTCTTCCTGCTCGGCACCGCCAGCAAGGCGCTGGCCCCCGCGGTCCGCCTCGGCTGGGTGCACGCCCCCTCCCCGCTGGCCGCCGCCGTCGCCGCGGAAAAGGAGATGAGCGACCGCGGTTCCTGCACGATCGACCAGCTCGCCCTGGCCACCCTGCTCACCACCGGCCGGTACGACCGTCACCTGCGTCGGATGCGGACCGTGTACGCCGCCCGCCGGACCGCGCTGACCGCCGCGTTCGGCCGGCACGCCCCCCAGATCCGGCTCACCGGGCTCGCGGCCGGATTCCAGGCGGTCGCGCCGCTGCCACCCGGCGCCGGCGAGACGGCCCTGATCGCCGCGGCGCATGACCGGCGGGTCGGGCTGTACGGCATCGGCGAGTATCGCGGCCACCCGGACGCCGCCGCCCCGCCCGCGCTGGTGATGGGCTTCGGCAACGTCCGCGAGCGAGCCATCGAACCCGCCATCGCCGCCGTCGCCGGCCTGCTCGGCTGACCGTAGGGTTCGTCAGCCCGGGCAGCATGAGATCGCGTGATGACTGAGCCGCTGACCTGGGATGAGGTAGCCGCCCTGCTGGCCCGCGAGCTGGGCGAGCCGGTGAGCGGCGGGCGGCCGCTCACGCCCGGCTGGAGTTCCCGGATGACCTGGGGCACCCGCGGCGAGCGGACCGGGCCGCTGGTCGTGAAGGCCCGGCATGGTGATGGCGCCTATGAGAAAACCGCGTGGTGCGCGGCCCGCCTGCCGCTGCTCGCGGCGCGCGGCTACCCGGTCCCGGCGATCATCTGGCACGGCCTGGCCCGCGGTCAGTGGCATGTGACGGTCCAGAACCGGCTCCCCGGCTCCCGGCTCACCACGCTGGGCGGGCGGCTGCTCGAGGAAGTGCTGCAGCTGATCGAGAAGCAGGCCGACGCCGCGATCCCGGCCGGTGACCGGGACTTCACCGGCTACATCGCCAACGTGCTGTTCGATGACTGGGACGAGGTGTGGGCCGATGCCGCCCGGGCCGGCGAGGCGGCCGGCCCGCTGTGCGCGCGGATCCGGCACTGGCTGGAGCCGGTGTGGGGACTGCGGCTGCCGCCGGCCGACTACGCCCACAACGACCTGAACCTGTCCAACATCCTCACCGACGGCGAGAGGATCACCGGCGTGGTCGACTGGGACGAGTTCGGGCTGGGCAGCCGCGCGCTCGACCTGGTCGTCCTCGCCCTCGACTGCCAGCAACTCGGCGACCAGGCCGCGGCCGGCCGGTTGCTGGCCCGGGCGGCCCAGGCCGCGGGGAGCGCGGGGCTGCGCTGCCTGGTCAGCTACCGCGCCCTGGCCGGGCTGGCCGAGGACACCCGGGAGGGCCAGCCACCGCAGGCCCAGCTCGAGGCCATCTCGGCCATCCTCGACCGGCTGCAGGCGGCTGATTCCTGATCGTCGCCGCCCACCGGGAAATCTACAAGGAGAAGGGGATTCCCGTGACGGATGAACGTCATGCAAGGTTGTATTCGTCTCGAAATCAGCGCCTGGAATACCCGGAGGTCGTCGTGACTGCTTCCCAGGAGACCGGCCTGCTGCGGGACCGGGTGGTACTGGTCACCGGAGGTACGGCCGGGCTGGGCGCGGGCGTCGCCCGGGCGGCGGCCCGGGAGGGGGCCCTGGTCGCGGTCACCGGCCGTCGCCGCGAGCCGGGTGAGGCAATCACGGCCGAGCTCGTCCAGGGCGGGACCAAGGCACTGTTCGTGCAGGCCGATATCGGCGACGTGGCCCAGGCGCAGGCCTGCGTGAGCGCGGTGATCACCGAGTTCGGCCGGGTGGACAGCCTGGTCATCGCGGCCGGGCTCACCGACCGGGGCACGCTGCTCGACACCACGCCGGAACTGTTCGACGCCCACATCGCGGTGAACCTGAAGGGCCCGTTCTTCCTCATGCAGGCCGTGGTGGCTCACCTGGTCGCCCGCCAGGTCCCTGGCACCATCGTCAGCATCGGCAGCACGTCAGCGCACGCCGGCCAGCCCTACCTGGCCCCGTACGTTGCGGCCAAGGCGGGGCTGGCCGGGCTGACCCGCAACGCCGCGCACGCCCACCGCTGGGACCGGATCCGGATCAACGGCCTGAACATCGGCTGGACCGACACCGACGGCGAGGACGCCACCCAGCGCCGGTTCCACGGCGCCGGCGACGACTGGCGGGCCAGAGCCGGCGCCTCGCTGCCCATGGGCAGGCTCGGGCAGGTCAGCGAGATCGCCGACTTCGTGGTGTTCCTGCTCTCCGACCGCTCCGGCGTCGTCACCGGCTCGGTCATCGACTGGGACCAGAACGTGCTGGGCGGGATGGACTGATCAGGCCCGGATACTCGGCCCTGTCCGGGACGGGCTAGCCGTTCGCGACGTCGAGCACGATCTTGCCGTCGGCCTGCCCGCCTTCCACCATCCGGTGTGCCTCGGCGGCATCCGAGAGCGGGAGCACGCGGCTGACGACAGACCGCAGCGCGCGCCGCTCGAGCAGCCCGGCAAGCATCCGGGTGCGGGCGCCGTCGTCGGTGATGAGCACGCCATGGAAGCTGATGTTGGCATCGAGCAGCGGGTCCAGGTCCAGCTCGGGGGTCGCGATCGCGGCGATCTGCCCGCCGGGCCGCAGCGCGGCCAGCGCGGCCTGCGCCAGCTTGCCTCCGACCAGGTCGGCGATGGCATCGACCGGGCCACCGCCCGCCAGCGTCAGGGCCCGGGACGCGACGTCCTCACGCGTGTAGTCGATGCAGGCCACGGCGCCGAGGTCACTCATCTGAGCATGCCTGACCGGGCGGCCCACCCCGATCGTCACGATCCCGGCGGCGGCCGCCAGCTGGAGCAGGAACAGTCCCACGCCGCCGCTGGCGCCGAGCACCAGCAGCCGGCTCCCGGCCGGCAGGCCGAGCCGGGCCAGCACCAGGCTCGCGGTTCCCGCCGCCACCGGCGTGGCCGCCGCGTCGGTAAAGGAGGTCGCCGGGCCGATCGGCGCGACCAAGGCGGCGTCGGTCACCGTGAACTCGGCGTACCCCCCGGCGCCGTCCGGGAAATGCGTCATCGCCATGACCCGGTCGCCGGGCGCCAGGCTGGTGACCCCGGGTCCCACGCTGTCGATGACCCCGGCGATGTCGTAGCCGAGGATGCACGGCACCCGCAGTCCGGCCCAGTCGCCGTCGGCCCGGTTGCCCGCGTCGACCGGGTTGACCCCGGCCGCGTGCACGGCGACCCGCACCTGGCCCGGCCCGGCGACCGGATCAGCCACCTCGTCCAGCCGCAACTGCTCCGGTCCGCCGAACTCGCTTACCACCATCGCTTTCACAAAGGTTCATTCTTCACGGGGTCAGGAACTGGCGCCAGCCGCCTGGCAGAGTGGTCTGGCCTACCTCGATCAGGTACCCGTCGGGGTCACGCATGTAGCAGCGGATCTCGGTCGCGTGCTGCTTCGGCGGCGTGAGGAACTCGGCGCCGCGCGCGCTCCACTCCGCGTACACCGCGTGGATGTCTGAGACCCGGATGTTGAGGAAGCTGCTGGCCAGGTCCGGATCGCGCGGCACCTCGAGGGTGACGGCCGGCTTGTCGTCGGTCGGACCGCCACCCACGTTGATGATGATCGCGCTGTTGGCGAGCGTGATGTACGTCGGCTCACCCGAGCGGATCGTCGTGCCGCCGAGCACGTCGGTATAGAAGCGGCGGGAGCGCTCCACGTCAGCAGAGGTGATGAAGTGGGTCAACTCGATCTCGTAGGCGGGCTGGCTGCCTTCGGTCATTGTGTACCTCCATGTCATGCGCTGGTCTCACCGTCGCTGCTGAGTACGGCCGGCTGCGCCGTAGATACCCGGGCCGCTGCCCTGGTCTCGCCGGCTTAGGGTGGGATGCATGTTCGACATACCCTCGCTGGAGGACGTGCCCGAGGACCTGCGGTCTCGTATCAAAGAGGTCGAAGACAAGTCTGGCTTCATCCCCAATATCTTCCTCACCCTGGCGCGGCGGCCTGCCGAATGGCGCGCGTTCTTTGCCTATCACGACGCTCTCATGGACAAGGAGACGCCCGCGCTCAGCAAGGGCGACCGGGAGCTTATCGTGGTAGCCACCAGCGCGGAGAACCGCTGCCTGTACTGCGTCGTGGCCCACGGTGCGATCGCCCGGATCCGGGCGCGCAACCCCCGGATCGCCGACCAGGTGGCCACCGACTGGCGCAGCGCCGAACTCGATGACCGCCAGCGTGCGATTCTGGAGGTCGCCATCAGGCTCGCGGTCGAGCCGTGGACGGTCAATGACGAGATCCTGGGTTCGCTGCGCGCTCACGGCCTGACCGACGACGACATCTGGGATGTCGGCTCGATCAGTGCGTTCTTCGCCATGTCGAACCGGCTGGCCCACCTGACCAGCACCATGCCGAACGACGAGTTCTACCTCATGGGCCGCCTGCCGCGGACGCCATCGGCCTGATGGATGCGGACGGTTCGCGCCGCCCGTCCTAGCCGCGCCCCTCACTTCATGAGCTCGGCCGCCACTCGCCGCGCCTCACGCAGGCCGCTTTCGATCGCGCCGTCGATGAAGCCGCCCCACAAGCTCGCGTTGTCGCTCGAGGCGAAGTGCACCACGCCCGCGGGCCGTTGCAGCCCGGCCAGGTAGCGGGTCAGCTGCCCGGGCCGGTGCGTCATCCAGGTGGTCCGTGAGAGCGGGTCCTTCATCCAGTCGTGCGCGGCCGCCCCGGTGACCTCCAGCCCGGGCCGCAGCGCGTCGACCGCGGCCTGCACATCAGCGACGCTGGTCACGTCGAGCTGTGTGTGGTCAGGCCCGAACCCGACCAGGACCGTCGCGTCGTCATCGGCAAACTCGGTCTTCAGCACCGAGACCGGATGCCGCGGGCTCGCGTACGCGAAGAACCGCGGTACCCGGCCGCGTGCCCTCACCCAGACCTTCACGCCCTGCGACGCGACGGTCTCGGCGTTCGCCCGCTGCCAGGCCTCCGGCAGCCCCGGCTGCCACTCGATGCCCGCGATCGCGTTGACCGGCAGCGTCGAGATCACCCGCCGGGCACGCACCTCGGTGCCGTCGGCGCAGGTCACGACCGCGCCGTCCGCCGTCTGCGCGACTCTCGTCACGGTCGTGCTCAGCCGGATCTCGCCCGCGACGTCCGCCGCGATCGCCGCCGTGAACCCGCTCATGCCGCCGACCACCCGGTAGGTAGCCGAGGCCTCATGCATGAGCTGCCAGTGCCCGCCCGCCGCGGCCGCCCAGCGCAGCGCGCTGGACAGGCCGACCTGGTCGAGCCGGGCGTTCACGTGCCCGACCCAGACCGCCTCGTTCGCGCTGCGCGCCTCGTCCCCGAGCCCGAGCGCGTCGATCCGGTCCTGGATGCTGAGCGCGTCAAGTCCGCCGATCTCGCCGGTCACCGGATCGACGCCACGGGGAATGGCGGCACGGACGTCATCCACGATCGCCTGCTGCCCGTCGGCGATGAGCGCCATGAACTCATCCAGCGTGCCCGTGCGGCGGGCGTCGCCCGCACCGAGCCAGTACGCCTCCTCGACCGCGGGGCTACGCGTGATCTTCCGCCCGTACCGGGTCATCTCGGCCCACGTGTGCGGCTGCACCCAGTGCACCCAGGTGCCGCCGAGCTCCAGGTCGTGGCCGAGCCTGCGGTCGGTCCAGGTCCGCCCGCCGACCCGGTCGCGAGCCTCCAGCACGAGCACGCCGAGCCCCGCCCGGCCCAGCTCGCGCGCGGCGACCAGCCCCGCGAACCCGGCACCGATGACGACCACGTCGGCATCGGCCGGCACCTCGCCCCCACGTGGGCCGATGGCCTCGGGCATGAGTGCGGACATGGGGCTTACCTCCGCCGTGCAGCCTATGTGCAGTACCGAACGGGTACCAGCCAAGCCGCCGTAGCCACCGCTAGACGAGGGTGCGTTACCGGGGCGGGCACCGGGCTCGTTCGGTCCAAAGATTTTCGGCCGAACGGAGTGGGTATCACGCCCCGGCGGGCGGACCTTTCCCCCGTGTGAGCCGACGGCGCGGCGACCAGATCACGGGATCCGGACCCTCACCCAGGCCATGACCGACCGCCAGGAATGGGAACACGCCACCGCCCGGTCCCGGCATCTGGCTATCGCCGCCGACGCCGAGCTCCGCCACCGTCACCCCTACCAGAAGATCGAGCCCCTGCGCTCGGCAGAGCCAGCGGTCAGCGACGCTGAACGCCAGCACCCGGACTTGATTCCTTATCGGAGGAGCGGCGAGACGTCCCGGATCGGTGACCTCGAGGTACAGCGGCGGGCCTTCCACGCCGACGAGGCATGTCTCGCCTTGCGGCTGCCGTGGCGGGATGCGATTTTGCAACCGCCCAAGCCGCAGATCGCCCCATCGGCAGAGATCCTCCAGCTCGCCGTCGAGCATGACATCGAACCCGAGGCCGAAGGCTAACCGTTAACTATCGCGCCACGGTCGGCCACACGCCAGTAGAACTGGCACTGTCAGCTTGGGAACCTATGCCGCCCGGGCTGCCTGCGCCCTGACCTGCCGGTTAGTTTCCGGTGGGGTAAAACGATGCTCTCCGGCGGAGGAAGCGGAGCTCTCGCTCGAGCCGCGTCAGGTTCGAGTCAAGCTCGGAAGCGAGGGCGGCTAGCCGATCGGGATCTTTTTCGTTCTTCTCTGCCGTCTCTATTTCCGCCGTGACGGTTCTGATGGAAGCAAGGACTGGAGGCAACTGGGGATCTTCCACACCGGCAGGAGTCGGAAGCCCGCTCACCAAGGTGTTCAGCTGCCAGGTTATCCCTGAGGCGAGCTGGTCGTCCCTGCCGGGATGCTGGAGTTGCCGGAGGATTCGGCGAATTTCGCCGACCGCCCGGTAGGCTGGTCGAATCCACCCGGGGGTGCTGCCGGCAGTTTGCAAGCTGGAGAGATATGGCTCAAGGTCTTGCGCCTCCGCCAGAGGCGAGGCTAGGGCCGAGCCCGCGTACCTAAGGAAGTCACTCGGCACTACGCTTCCTGTTGGCCATACGGACCCAAGGCCATCACCGTTGCCAGTGCGATGACGCTCCAACGCCTCCCTAAAGCTCGGCCAGTCCGTGACGATCATGTCGTACGCTGCTTGCCACTCAGGGTGGAAGGCGATCGTCTGCAGCGCGAGAACGACGTGAGGGTCTAGCTCTGGGCGAACGAGTGTCTGCAAGGTATACGTATTGATGAAACGTTTGATCTCGCGCGGATTGACTCGTTCGTCTCCGGCGACATACCGCAGGTATGGTCGCACCCGAGAGCGGAGATCGTCGACCTGGCCGGATTCGAGAGCGGCCTCCGCATACATGGCATCTAGCAGCTCGTCCAGTTGCGCAAGTAGCACAGGCTGCAGCGAGTACGGCACCTGAAACAGCTTCTTGAGGTACTCGCCCGCGATCCGGATCTGCGAGTCACGGCTGTCACTGATGGATGGAACCCCCGCGTCGGTCGCGGCCGGAGAGATGCTGCCAAAGCGCGATGCGACGGCCCTCTCGATGATGCGCTGGTCAAGTCCAACCACAAATACGAAACCCGGTAGATCAAAGAACAGTTTCATCGCCTCGAGAACCTGGATCGCACTCGATGGTAGGCAACGATCGAGGTCATCGACGAACACGACAATCCGTGAGATGTCACCCGTTAGAAATTCCTCGACAGCCTCGGACAGTTTGGTGAACCCGCCGAAATAGAGCGACTGCGGTTGGTCTTCCGCGTTACCTGAATCGGTGCCGTCACGCAGCTGATCGATGGCCTTGGCAGCGTCGTATGTCAGCTTCGCGCCAGGAACCAGTCCCACTTCGACGGACGCACCAGCCGCGAGGGCCCGCACAACACGACCGATGCGTCGTGCGGCCTTTATGGCCTTATCCGTGCGCGTGCCTTGCGACTGGACGGCTGCCCAGTTAACCAGACTCTGGCGGATGGTGTCGAGCAATGGTACAAGCAACTCGGGCTCACGCTCGTAGCGCCAAGCATTGAAGCGGACAGGAATTGCCGTATCCCGGTCCAGTTTGCTTTCGATTGTCTCCATGAGGGTTGTCTTACCGGAACCCCAATCGCCGAAAATCCCGATGGCAAAACGCGGCTCGCTGGCCTCGATAATCGAGGCGAACGCTTCCGCGATTGGTCCGAACCCAAGCGCCGGATTGGGCGCGGGGGCGTCGAGCAGCATCCTGCTACGCTGAGCAGGAGGCGGCTGGACGCCTTGCGTGCCGGTCGACATTTTCCTGATCATCGTCGACGTCGCCTGACCGTGCAAGGGTCGTGAGCCGTCGTGCGCGTCGGATAGGCCCGAAGCCGCGATGCCCAAACCTCTCTAGAGCGTCCGAAACCTGCGCGGGTCTGACGCACCCACGGCCCATGACCTCGTCGCATCGAAGTAGATCGCGTCCTCGCCGTGCCCGCGACGGCGCGCAACAGTGTCCGCCATAGAGCGGAGGGTGACTCTTTTCTTGGCTCCCCGTTTGGCTCCCCACAACGGGGGCTGATCGCCAAAACGGGCTCTGAACTGGTGGTCAGGGGCAGGGTCGAACTGCCGACCTTCCGCTTTTCAGGCGGACGCTCGTACCAACTGAGCTACCTGACCTGGCTGGGACCCCAGTGAAACCTCACCGGGGATCCCTGCGGTCCTGACGGGATTTGAACCCGCGACCTCCACCTTGACAGGGTGGCGAGCACTCCAAGCTGCTCTACAGGACCTCGTACCGCTAACCGTATCCGAAGCGTGCCCCCAACGGGATTCGAACCCGTGCCGCCGCCTTGAAAGGGCGGTGTCCTAGGCCGCTAGACGATGGGGGCTCCGACGACCTTGGCCGCCATAACCGTACCAGCCCGCCGTTGGGGACTCGCTCAGCATAGGGGACGCAGCCCGAACCAGCAAACGGAGTTCCCGCCGGCCAAAGCGGCCGGAAGCCGGCCTGGAATCAGGGCGGTACCTCTTGCCAAGACCGGGTACACCAGACACGGTAAGCGATAGAATAGTCACGCAGTGATGATAAAGGGCGGCGCCTACCAGCTGGCCGCGGCCTTCGTGCAGGCGCTGCGCCCGGAGAGCCGGGCCCGCGCGTTCGGCGTGGCCCAGTCCAGCCTGTATGCCGTCCAGGGACTCGGCATCGTGGCCGGCGGCGCGGTGGCACAGGTAACCGGGGCGCCGCTCGCCGTCGGCCTGGCTGGCCTGACCGCGGTCACCACGCTCGCCATGAGCTGGACGCACCTGCGCGCCCGGCTGATCCAGGCACAGCAGGCCGAGACGAAGACGGCGGGTTCCTGACCTGCTACTACGAGCGCCGCTTGCTGACGAAGGAGTCGGCGATGGAGCTTCCGTCGCCGCCCTCCTCCGGGATGATGATCCAGGCGATCAGGTAGAGCAGGACGCCGGCCCCGCCGAAGATGGTGAACAGGGCGAACGCCAGGCGCACCAGCGTGGGGTCGATGCCGAAGTGGGCGGCCAGGCCTGCGCATACCCCGGCGGCCATCCGTCCCTCGCGGGCCCGGTACAGCTTCTTGTTTCCGTTGAAGTTTGGCTCGTTCATACCTAGATCATGCCCACTATGGGCCCGGCCTGACATCAGGATCAACCCTCTTAATACCCTGATTCTGAGCCCGACGAGAGGAGCCGGCCATGTCCGCAGGCACGCCAGGCACGGACCTGCTGCAGATCGACGAACAGCTGAGCGACGAGGAACGGCTCTTCCGGGACACGGTGCGCGCCTTCGTGGCCGACCGGGCCCTGCCGCACGTCGCGGACTGGTTCGAGGAGGGCACGCTGCCCCGCGAGATCATGCCGGAGCTCGGCAAGCTGGGCGTGCTCGGCATGCACCTCGAGGGCTACGGCTGCGCCGGCGCCGGCGCGATCGCCTACGGCGTCGCGTGCCGCGAGCTCGAGGCGTGCGACTCCGGCCTGCGCAGCGCGGCGTCCGTCCAGGGCTCGCTGTCCATGTTCCCGATCTGGCGTTACGGCTCAGAGGAGCAGAAGACCGAGTGGCTGCCCAGGATGGCGGCCGGCGAGGCGGTCGGCTGCTTCGGCCTGACCGAGCCCGACCACGGTTCCGACCCCGGCAGCATGCGCACGGTCGCCCGGCGGGACGGCTCCGACTGGGTGCTCTCCGGTAACAAGATGTGGATCACCAACGGCAGCATCGCCGACATCGCCGTGGTCTGGGCCAGGACCGAGGAAGGTATCCGCGGGTTCCTGGTCCCGCGCGGCACCCCCGGCTTCACCGCCAGTGATATCCACAAGAAGCTCTCGCTGCGTGCCTCCATCACATCCGGGCTGCACCTGGACGAGGTCCGGCTGCCGGAAAGCGCGGTCCTGCCCGGCGTCACCGGGCTCAAGGGCCCGCTGTCCTGCCTGACCGAGGCCAGGTTCGGCATCGCCTGGGGGGTGACCGGCGCGGCGCGGGCCTGCCTGGAGAGCGCGATCGAGTACGCCACCACCCGCGAGCAGTTCGGCAAGCCCATCGCCTCGTTCCAGCTGACCCAGGGCAAACTCGCCTGGATGGCGACCGAGCTGTACCGCTCCCAGCTGCTCGCGCTGCACCTCGGCCGGCTCAAGGAGGCGGGCTCGATCACCCCGGTCCAGGTCAGCATCGCCAAGATGACGAACGTGCGGACGGCCATCGATATCGCCCGGCAGGCCCGGACGGTCCTGGGGGCCAGCGGCGTGACGCTCGAGTACCCCCCGATCAGGCACGCGAACAACCTGGAGGCCGTGCTGACGTACGAGGGAACCGAGGAGATTCACACGCTGGCGATCGGGCAGGCGCTCACCGGCATCGCCGCCTACCGCTAGCCGCGATCGCGACCGGGCTGGGAAGTCGGTACGCTTCGTCTCGAAGCGTCGGCACCGTCGGCCCACCCCCGGGGCGTTAGCTCAATGGCAGAGCAGCGGACTTTTAATCCGTTGGTTCAGGGTTCGAGTCCCTGACGCCCTACCAGTCAAGGTCTACGGAGAGGCTCCAGAAGACAAACCAAATTAGGACCGAACGGGCGGCGCTGATCGAGCTCGGCAAGCTGCTCGAGCAGCCCCGGCGGACGTCAACTGGGTGTCAGCCGCACGTGTGCTGGCTAGCGAGTGGCTGATCCGATCCGGTCAGCGAACCTCTTCCACGCGGCGGGAGTGAACCGCAGCGCCGGTCCCTGACGGTCCTTGGTGTCGCGGACTAGAACGCGGCCGCTCCCGACGTCCGTGCCAACCTCGATACATCCGCCGCCGTTACAGCCGCTGTAACTGGACTTCCTCCAGGTCGCGTCCATATTCACCAGCTACTTTCAAGATCAGGTCCCGCGAGGCCCCACGCGGGAGCGCCTCGGATCTGAGCGTCTCGAACGTCAGGGCGATCTTCGCCACCGTCACCGGATCCCGGCTGGTCTGCCCTTCAGCCGGCGACTCGAAATAGACGATACCCGGCGAGTCCCCGGCCAAGCCCGCGATGGCGAAAGCTCCCAGCAATCCCACGTGCGCGCCCGCCTCAGCCGGGATCACGTGAATCTTGATATTCGCTCGCTCGCCCATGTCGGCCAGGTGGACGAGCTGATCGTGCATCACCTTCGCACCGCCGACCCCGCGGCGCAGCACGCCCTCATCCAGCACCGCCCACAACGACGGCGGTCCGGGACGATCGAAGATCCGCTGCCGGTTCATCCGCGCGATGACGAGCTGCTCGACCTTGTCCTCGTCATCATCGGTCCGCCAGGCCCGGGACAGCACCCCAGCATACTCCGGGGTCTGGAGCAGGCCCGGCACCAGCAGCGGCTCCCACCAGCGGATAACCGCCGCCTGCCCCTCAGCGTCGACCCAGTCCTCGAACCAGCGCGGATACGGTCCGTCCCACTTCAGCGACGCGCCGAAGAACCGGCCGAACCAGCCGCCCATCTGCGGGAACGCTTCATCGCACGCTTCGGCGAACCGCTCGGTGGGGCTGAGCAGTCCCGACTCCACCCGCGACACCGTCGACGCGTCACACGGCACCCGTGCGCCCAGCTCGGCCAGCGTCATCCCGGCCGCCTCCCGGGCCCGCCGCACCTCCGCGCCGAAGAAATGCAGCGGCGACGCACCTGGATCAAGATCTCGCTTGCCAGCCATGCCTGCTCCTTTGCGCGGGCTTGCATCCCCGGCCCGGCAGCTCGCGCATCACCGCTGCCGGTTGCGGATGGCGACACGATCCCTTCAAACGGTAACCCCGCCCTGGGATGGTCGGTAACCAGAACTCGCGCATCCGGCCCGATCCCGCCCAGGTGCCCGGAATCCCGTCAAGAACCCGCCACTGAGGAGAGGACCAGGACGTGAGCAGCACCGCGGCGCAGGCCGCCACCAGCTACACTGGCGTGTTCTGCGGACGCCCCGACCAGGTCGGCCGCGCCCGCCACGCCATCGCCCGGCACCTGGCCGGGCACCCCGCCGCCGACGACGCCGTCCTGATCATCAGCGAACTCGCCGCCAACGCCGTCCTTCACAGCAACTCCGCTGACCAGTTCTTCACCGTCCGCGCCCGCGCGGACGAGGTCAGCCTGCACCTGGAAGTCGAAGACCTCGGCGGCCCCTGGGACCCCGCACCTCGCGACACCACCCGCCCGCACGGCCTGGACGTGCTCCAGGCACTCACCGGGCCGGGCAACTGGGGTATCAACGGCGACAGCACCGGCCGCACCGCCTGGGCCAGGCTCCGGTTAGCGCTGCGTTAACGGGGCCGCCGGAAAGTGGGACTCACGCCGGGACCGGCCCGGTACGACAATCACGGGGGAAGACATGAAGAAAGCCATCGTCACGGGCGCCCTGCTCATCACCACCTTCGGCGGAGCCACCGCCGTCGGCGCGGCTGCCGCGCTCCCCGCCGCAGCCAGCCCCGGCTGCGGCGTCACGATCCACGTCCACAACAAGACGAACTCGGCGATCAAGGTGCAATGGGATAAGAGCGATTCGCGCGCCGACCTCTTCACGGGTCCAGGCTGGTGGAAGAAGCTCGGCTCGGGCAGCACGACGATCCAGGCCTCCAGCACCGGGTCGAAGGCGGTCACGCTCGACCTCTCATGCAGCACCAAGCACCAGTACCGGGTGCATTACACCCAGGGAAGCAGCTCCGGGTACGCCTACTACCCGAGCGCGAGCTCCTGGACCACCAAGTCCAGCTTCACCGTCAACGTGAAGTGATGCCGCCACCCGGCTGGCTCCATAGCGTTGTCCTCGCCAACACCACCGGACACCGCGGATAGGAGCCTCCGCTGGCCGCGGCCACAGGGGAATGCCGGGCCCGGGGCCGCCCGTCCAGGGCCGGCCCGGGTCCGGCAGCCGCGCCGCCTTCGTGAACTCCAGTAAGGGAGAGGCCAACCGCGCGAGCATCCCGCGCAACCTGTCCGAGCAGCCCTGGGAGGACCTGGACTTCCTCGGCTGGCGGGACCCGCAATCGCCCGAACGGGCCTACCTGGCGGCCGAGGTTGACGGCAAGCTGGTGGGCAGGCCGAGCGGCTGATGGCGAACCTGACCGCGTTCATCGTCAAGGTCACCGGCTGACGCCGGGCCGCGCTGCCGGGTCCGGGCATCAGGGTATCTGCGCGAACGCCATCGCGGGCGAACGCGCTAGAGCGTCAGAGCGCTCGGGTACCGGGTCTCAAAGTCCAGTATCCCGACCCAGCCGGGTGTAATGGCGATGCGAGCCATGGGCTTTCCCCGCAGCGTGCCGACCCACGCCGCACCCTGCTCCGGCCCGAAATACCGGGCTGCTGCACGCTCGTACTCCGGGCTCACGTCCTGGAGTATCTCCACGCTCGCTCGTCCGCGGACGAGCAGGACCTTGTGCGGCCACTCATTGCCGTCGATCGTGAGCGCCGCCCGCGGATCCGCAGCCAGCGCCCTGAGCTTGGGCGCCTTGGGAGGCGAACCAAGGACAAGCTGATCGCCGGTCCAGTGAAACCAGATCGGGACGACCCTGGGACTGCCATCCATCCAGGTGTAAGCCAGCCTCGCCGGATTAGCCGACCCCAGCAGTGCCGTCGCGACAGGATCGTTGAGCAGCTCCAGGCTGCCTTGCTGTGCCATCTCAATCCCTCCCCTTGATAATCAGATCCGGGACGTGTGATGATTCCTGGCTGCTTTCCAGAATGATCGCGCGGCGCATTCGGCGCAAGCGAAAGCAGAAGGTCTTAATGAAACAAATCAATCCCATCGAACGGGCCGTCGCCTGCTTGCAGCCTGATAGCGAGTTCACGCGAAGGGTAGCAATCTGATCTTCGATCACCCGTATGCCGAATATTTTGCGGCCACTGTTTGAGTCGGTCATTTGGGTGACGCGCCCAGATCGCCCGGTTTTGAGGCTGGCGAGGTGGCAAGGGCAACCTTGCAGGTACAGCGCTAACCATCCGGGTGCCCGGTTTCGCCAACCGCCTGGGGGGCAGCGGCGGGATAGACGCCGACGGCTGGATTCACCGCCGATGGTGCCCCAGCGAGTGGCCGACGCGCGGTGAGGTGATTGGTATGGCGGTCACGGAGCATCTGGACCGGTTCCAGCGGAACCACCCGTGGGCGGGGTTCCCGCTCGCGCTGGCCTACAAGTACTTTGACGATTCCGGTGCCTATCTCGCCGCGCTGCTCACCTACTACGGGTTCATCTCGCTGTTTCCGTTGCTGCTGCTGGCCTCGACGATCCTGGGCTTCGTGCTGTCGGGTGACCAACAGCTGCAGCACGAGGTGCTCACGTCGGCGCTGGAACAGTTCCCGGTGATCGGCGCGGATCTGGCCCAGCCGAAGCACCTGGGCGGCGGCCCAGTCGGCTTCGTCGTGGGAATCGCCGGATCGCTGTACGGCGGGCTGGGAGTCGCGCAGGTCTTCCAGTACACGGCCAACACCGTGTGGGCAGTGCCGCGCAACAGCCGGCCGAACCCCTTCAAGGCCCGCGGCCGCAGTGCGCTCCTGCTGGTCACCGCTGGGCTGGCCGTCCTGGGCACGACCGCCTTGTCTGTCGCGGGCGGCGGCGGGGCCGGGACGCTCGGGACAGCCGCAAGGTCCCTGACGCTGGCGGCGTCCGTCATGATCAACATCGCGGTGAGCATCTTCGCGTTCCGCTTCGCGCCGGCGCGGCGGCTATCCGTGCGCGACGTGGTGCCGGGCGCGATAGCCTCGGCGGTAATCTGGCAGCTCCTGCAATCTTTCGGGGTTATCTACGTCCGGCACGTCATCAAGTACGCCAGCGCCACGAACGCGGTATTCTCCCTCGTCCTGGGCCTGCTCGCGTTCCTGTACATCACGGCCACGGCCATCTTGCTCTGCATGGAGATCAACGTCGTACGCGTCAATCGCCTGCATCCGAGGTCACTGCTCACCCCCTTCACCGACAACGTCACCTTGACGGCCGGCGACCAGCGCACGTACACCCGTCAGGCCAAAGCCCAGCGCAGCAAGGGCTTCGAGCACGTCGACGTCAAATTCGACCCGCCGTCATCTGAGCCGGGTCACGATGATCCCAGCCCGTAAGCGCCTCATCTGGCCATCGCCGCCGACCCTGCGGCCGTGCAGCAGGGCGGCTCCGGGGCCTGACCAGCGATCGCAACGCAGCATGGCAGATTCTGTGCGCATGCGTGGGCGGGCAGCGATGTCCCTTCGGCGATGCCCGCTGTGGGCAGCGTACTGGCTTGTGGCGGGGTATGACGGCGAGCACCTCGTCCGCCTGGCCGGGCTCCATGGTGATGACCCTCATGATGTCCGCGACGCGTTGCCCGCCGCCCTGCTCGACTGCGGTGCGGAGATGCCGCGATCTGACCTGGCCGCGGCGGCGGTCGTGTTCACCCAGCTCGCACGCATGCACATTGAAGGGCTGGCGGGCCCGCAGCGGGTCGGGCAGAAGACCGAAGAGGTGCTGATCAGGTGCGGTTACGCGAAGAGCATCATCGCACTGCCGCTTGGGCGCCTCTACTACATCGCCGACGAATGGGACGTCGGCTGGGGACGGGCCAACGGGGAACCCGCCCGGATCGTGCGGGATGCATGCGAGGACCGGCTGCGGGCACGTACCCAGGTTGACCAGCTTCGCAGGGGCTTCAGGCGGTTCTGTCATGCGGCGCGGGGCGGGAACAGATCTGCCGGTTAGGCGCGTCATTGCGGGCTGGCCGCCGCAGTGAGGTCGTTGAAGAAGGCGGCGATGTCGCGGCTGAGCAGGTCGGGCTGCTCGGCGGACGGGAAGTGGCCGCCGCGGGGCATGGGCGTCCACCGGTGGATGCTGTACAGGCGTTCGGCCCACTCGCGGGGAGGCGTGCCGTCGTCGGTGAACTGGCGGAAGACAGTCACCGCGGTAGGTACCGCAACCGTATCGGCCAAGGTCAGCTCGTCGGCCAGCCACCGGTTGTCCACGTAGTCCCGCATCGACGACGCGATGGTCTGGGTGGCCCAGTACAACGTCACGATGGTGAGCAGGAAGTCGCGGGAGAAGGTGGCGTCGATGTCCCCGCCGGAGTCGGCCCAGCCGCGCCATTTCTCCAGCACCCAGGCGGCCAGGCCGGCCGGGGAGTCGTTGAGGCCGTAGCTGAGGGTCTGCGGCCGCGTCGACTGGATCGCGCCGTAGCCGCGGTCCTCTTCGCGCCATCGCTGGTACCGGGCTAGGTAGGCCTGCTCGGCCGCGGACAGCGGCCGCGCCCCTGGCCCGGTATAGGGTGCCAGGTCCAGGTTGGACAGGTGGATGCCGAGCAGGGGCGCCGGGTCGTCCAGCGCCATGAACGTCGTGACGGCGGACCCGAAGTCGCCGCCGTGCGCGCCGTACCGCTGATATCCCAGGCCGCGCATCAGCCGGTGCCACAGCCCCGCCGTGTACCGGCACGTCACCCCCGTCCGGGCCGGCCTGTCGGAGAATCCGTAGCCGGGCAGCGAGGGGATCACCACGTCGAAACCGGGCCCGTCGATGCCGTGCGCGGCCGGGTCCGTCAGCCGCGGCACCAGCGGCAGGAACTCGGCGAAGCAGCTTGGCCAGCCATTGGTCAGGATCAGCGGGATCCCGCGGCCGCTGCGGGCCCGCTCGTGCACGAAATGCACCCCGATGCCATCGATCCCGGCCCGGAAGTGAGCGAACCCGTTCAGCCAGCGTTCCTGCGCCCGCCAGTCGAAGCCGTCCGCCCAGTATCCCAGCACGCCGCGCAGGTAACCGAGGTCCGTGCCCTGCTCCCAGGGCGCGCCTGGCGCCGGCCCTGGCCACCGGGTGTTCCGGATCCGCGCACCCAAGTCGGCCAGGACCTCATCACTGACGCTGACGCTGAACTGCTCCGCCCGGAAAGTAGCCACCCCGCTAGCTTGGCACCGCGCCGGCACCATCAGGCACCGGCCGGGGTCCCGGATGCCAGCCCGCTACCCGGGCACGGCCCGTGCCGCGCCAGGCCCGCAGTATTTTCCGGCTCGCTTCAAGACCGGCGTGGAAGGCCAGCTATGTCGTGATCGCCCCTGGCAGCAATGTGCATATCTTCGCGCGCCCGCACCGGCGCGGGGAACTGGCCCGCTGCTTTGAGACGATCCTGGGCAGCCCGGTACGGACCCGAGCTCCCGGGCATCGATCAGCCGATGCTCATCGTCAGCTTCCCCGGCGGGGGACATCTCAGCATCGAGTTCACCGACGACGCACCCGACGAAGAGCAGCCACGCCTGGGCACCTGGCTCGAACTGCGCGCCGATGACCCGGCTGCCGTGCACCAGGCCGCCCTCGGGGCAGGACTGACCGAGGTCAGGCACCCGGGTCACTCGTACTACTTCATGATTCCCGGCGGCCAGGTATTCACTATTGCTCCGACGAGCTGAACGCGGCATGCGCGGATATTCGGCTTGGTCTTGGATGCCCGGGGTCAGATGCCGTGAGGTTCAGGCGTGTTCCGCAGGTTTTGTACCGCCGAAAGGGCAGCCTGCACGGCCGTGCTCGCATCGGCGACCTGATAGGGAACCCCGGTGGCGGATGCGGGTGCGACCGTCCAGCCGCCGATCTGGAAGACCGGCTTTCCCAGCTTCATCGCCAGGCTTATCTCATTCATGGTGCCCCAGCTCCCGCCGACGGCGATGACCGCTTCAGCGGCGCTCACCACCAAGCCGTTGCGGAGCTCACCCAGACCCGTCGGTATCTCGACGGAAAGGTGCTGATTTCCTGCGTCGTGCTCGCCGCCGGGAAGGAACCCGACCGTGACGCCCGCGGGCTCGTGGCCGCGTGCCGCCATGCAGGCGGCTTCCATGACACCGCCCAGCCCGCCGCAGAGCAAGACCGCGCCGTGCGCTGCCAGGAGCGGGCCCACGTCCCGGGCGGCCTCCAGGTCACCGTCGGTGATGCCGCCAGGCTGGCCCGGCTCGCCGGGGCCGCCAGGACCGATGACGGCGATATACGCCGGCCTGCCCGGCCTTCCCCCTGACTGCGCGGTCACCTGCCCTTGTTACCGGTTCGCGGTGAGCGCTGGCAACCCGCCGCAGGCGCGACGGAACCGCGGGGACGGATAGCTGCGCGACGTTGCCGCGATGCTCCATGAGCACGCACCCGGCATGCCAGCAGCCGGCACGGCGGAGACGAACACCAGGCAGCACGCCCGGTCCGCGGCAGGACAGGTCGGCAGTACCGGGGCTGATGGTGACACAATTGGCCGGTGGCAAGGAAGCATCCGCCCCCGGAGCGCGGCGTGGCCGGCGTGGTCAGGCGTTTCGATGCTGACGAAGGCTGGGGCGTGATCGTCGCGCCGGATGTGCCCGGTGGCTGCTTTGTCTACTTCTCCGGTATTGAGAGCAGCGGCTACCGGGAGCTCCGCGCGGGCCAGAAGGTCCGGTTCACCTACGAGGAGCCCGGCTTCCTGCCGGATGGCTGCCGTTTCCGCGCCCTCCAGGCCTGGCCGCAGACCTGACCGCGCACCGGCCTCACACCGTATACGGCATGAGCGGAAGAGAAGCGTTTCCGCGGAAACGCGACAGAGGTGACGATCGGGCCACAGTGACCTGGGGCTGATGTCCTGTTCGCGGCCGAACCGGACGTTCACCTAAACG
>Ga0136846_1212241_pt1 | contig 34072 bp, 36 predicted proteins | sample HopSoiMetagenom2_FD_96841 | JGI IMG/M metagenome (GOLD analysis project Ga0136846, IMG submission 96841) | Grasslands soil microbial communities from Hopland, California, USA - 2 Assembly 2016 (version 4) | ecosystem: Environmental > Terrestrial > Soil > Grasslands | place: USA: Hopland...
CCGGGGGCCCTGACCGAGCTGGCCGGCCTCGCTGCCGAGATCCGCGACGTCCAGGACGTGCTCAGCCACGCGGCCGAGATCTGCCGCCGTACGCTCAAGGGAGCCGAGGTGAGCATCCAGATCGGCGCTCCGGACCAGCCCGAGATCATCTCGTCCACGTCGCGCCTTCCCCAGGTCGTCGACGGCGCGCAGTTGACGGCTGGTGAGGGCCCGGCCCTGACTGCCTTCGCCACCCGGACCGTGGTCACGAGCGCCGACCTGGGCGCCGACGGGCGCTGGCCGCGCCTGGTGCGGGCGCTGCCGGAGGGGCGGGTTAGCGTCGTGGTTGCTCCTGTCGAGATGGGACAGCGCCTGGTCGGCACCCTCAACGTCTACCGGGACGACGTGCCGTTCGAGCCGTGGGTCGAACAGGCCGCCGAGCTCCTGGCGGCCACCCTGGGGGCCGTCTTCCACGAGCTCGACCTCAACGCTGAGCTGGACCGGCTCGGGCAGGACATGCAACGCGCGCTCTCGTCACGAGCGGTCATCGAGCAGGCCAAGGGAGTCATCATGGCCCAGCAGGGCTGCGGTCCCGACGAGGCGTTCACGCGCCTGTCCGACCTCAGCAGCCAGCAGGAGCGGAAGGTGCGCGACGTCGCCAGGGACATCGTGGATCGAGCCTCGGCGGGCGGCTGACCGGTCGCGGACCACGCTCGACCAGGGTCTACTCGTAGCGGACTGCCCCGCAGTCGATGCACTCGAAGCGGCGGAAGCTGTGACCGTCCTCGAACTCCTCCAGCCGCAGCTCCCAGTGGTGGTCGACGTGAGTCGAGAGGGTTACCGCGCCTGCGCTCATGAGAGCCCTCCACCGAGATCCGCGACGAGGCGGCTGGACACCGCCCCCATGTACGCCCATGTCCGGCAGTACCCCCGGATCTTTCAGGACAGACGCAGAAACTTCCGGGCTCTTGTGACGCACCGTGGCGCGGTTGACGAAACCTCGTCTCGGGTTGGTCGCGGCCATCGGGACGAAGAGATGCCCGTCACTCCCGGCGTGGCCGGGAACAACCCGGCCGGCGTGATCGTTGGCGCCGTCGTGACCGTCCCCAGCTCGCTCGACCTGCTCACCCAACGACTCGAGCTCCTGCGCTCCGAGCGCACCGGCGCGATGGCCGACAGCCTCCGTGGCGAGTCCGGCGACGCGGCGGACCGGGCCACCAACGTCGAGGCCTCGATCCGGGTCCAGCTCCTCGATGAGCGGATCGCGCTCCTGGAGCTGGAGATCGACGAGCTCAAGCGGAGCCGGCCGGCAGACGGCGTCGTATCGGTCGGGGACCGGGTCCGCCTCGACCTGGGGGACGGCCCGGAGGAGTACCTCGTGGGCTCGGTCGAGCAGGCCGCAGCCGGCGTACCGACGGTGACCCCGGGCAGCCCGCTCGGTCGGGCCATCATGGGCGTGGAGGTTGGGTCCACGGTGACGTACGAGCCACGACGCGGCGTGCGGATCGAGGTGCGCATCCTCGGCGCCGAGGGCAGCCTGGTCCAGACGGGCTGACTGCACGGCTCTAGTCGTCGTCGGGGGTCGCTCGCGCCTGCAGGTCGCCCGCCGCGGGCGCCCAGTAGTAGGCACCCGTCAGGGGCGTGGCGAACCGCGTCAGCTCGTCGCGCGGACCGCCGCCGGACCCGGCCATGCTCTCCAGCATCCGCTGCAGCGGCGCCTTGGTCGCCGCGAAGCCTGCGAACACCGTGCCGTGGTCGCTCACCGTCCCGTAGGCGGTGTTGCGGCGCAGGATGTGACCGAAGGTGTCCTGGTCGGAGCGAGCGACGTGGGAGGTCTCCGGCCTGGGGTCGAGCTCGATGCTGTCCGGCTTCGTGCGGCCCATGGCCTGCTCCTGCTCGGCGACGCCGAGCCCGAGCCAGGCAGGGTCGTGCGACCACTGTTGGAGCAGCCAGACCGACCCGCCGGCGCCCGGCAGTCCGTCCGGTACCACTGCGTACGACGGCGCGCTGCCCAGCGTCGGGTTCTCGGTGCCGTCCTCGAAGCCGGTCAGGTCGCGGTCGCGGTGGTAGGCCCAGCCGCGGAGCTCGCACGCGGGCCGGGCGTACGGCGCGAGCCTGCGCAGCGCGTCCACGATCGCGTCGAAGACCACGTCGTACGACGCGGCCGCGAACCACAGGGCGAGGTCGTGCTGGGTGGCCGGCACGGTGAACCCGTCTCCTCCGACCACGTCGGTGGCGAAGCCCGTCAGTCCGTCCGGCACCGTGCCGACGGTGGCCCACAGCTCCGGGCGGACGCCGGCCACGAGGTTGGTGGCGCCCATCGTGGTCGCCCGCTCGGCCAGGTCGGCCAGCACGGTCAGCCACCCCGACCCTGCGTCAGGCACCAGGTCGGGCCTGGCGTCGGGCACGAGGTCGAGCTCGAGGTAGCCGTGCGACGACGTACCGACCGCGAAGATGCCCGGCTGGGGGAGCGCCATGTCGAGCAACCTAGCCGAGCGGCTCCGGTGCGCCGGCCGTTGCGAGGCGATCGAGAACGGACGCCCGGAGGACGAAGTGACCCGGGTCATTGGTTGGATGGGTGCGTGACCCAAGCTGACCTGCCCGGCGACCAGTCCGGCGGCTTCACCGGCGAGTTCGTGCGCCAGCTCGGCATCCAGTTCACGGAGGTGACCGGCGACCGGGTCGTGGCCGAGTGGGAGGCGGCCCCGAAGCACCACCAGCCCTACGGCATCGTGCACGGCGGCGTGCACTGCTCGGTGTTCGAGACCCTGGCCAGCTTCGGCGGGGCGACATGGCTGGGCGAGCAGGGTCAGGTCGTGGGGGTCAACAACAACACCGACTTCTACCGCGCGGTGCGCGAAGGGCTGATGACCTCGACCGCCACCCCGGTCCACCGGGGCCGGCTGCAGCAGGTCTGGGTGGTCGAGACTGTCGACACCGAGGGCCGCACGGTGGCCCGCGGTCAGGTGCGGCTGCAGAACCTCTACCCGCGGGACTGACGCCGACCGGGGTCGGCCGCCGTCGATCAGTCGCCGTCGCCCTCGATCACGACGACCTTGAACTGGTCATCGAGCCGCACGTCGACCGTGGTGCCGTCGGGCCTGGCCACCTCGACCTCGTACGTGGCGCCGTTCTCCGAGTCGCTCTCGAGGCTGTTCACCGTGCCGCCCCCGGTGGCGTCGAGCGCAGCCTGCCTGGCCCGGTCGGCTTGTTGCTCGGTGTACTGGTGGCTGGCCGGGCCGTCGTCACCGTTGCCCGCCACCGCGATGCCGCCTGCGGTGGCGGCCAGCGCGGCACCGAGCACCACGGCTGCTGCGATCACGCGACTGCGCATGTCTCCTCCTCGTCGGGGTTCGCACAACACCGTGCCGCACCACCGCTGAAGCGGCGCTGAACACCACTTTCAGCCGACCTTCATCGCGCGTTCAGCGTCGGTGTGCCACCGTGCGGTCATGCGCGTCCTGGTCGTCGAGGACGACAAGCAGCTCGCGATGGCGCTGCGCCGCGGCCTCGAGGAGGAGGGGTACGCCGTCGACACCGCGCTGGACGGTGCGGAAGGCGAGTGGTTCGCGGGCGAGAACAGCTACGACGCCATGATCCTCGACGTCATGCTCCCGGGGCTGCACGGCGACGAGCTGTGCGCCCGGCGCCGTGAGGCGGGCGACTGGACGCCGATCCTCATGCTCACCGCGAGGACCGGCCCCGAGCAGGAAGCGCGGGCTCTCGACGCCGGCGCCGACGACTTCCTGGCCAAGCCGTTCTCCTTCGTGGTGCTGCTGGCCCGGCTGCGGGCCCTGGTCCGCCGCGGGACCCACGAGAGGCCGGCGGCGCTCGAGGTCGGAGACCTCCGGCTCGACCCCGCGATGCACCGCGTGAGCCGAGGTGACGTCGAGGTGGCGCTCACGCCGCGGCAGTTCGCCATGCTGGAGTTCCTCATGAGGCACCCCGGCGAGGTCGTGTCGAAGGCGACGATCCTCGACCACGTGTGGGACTTCGCGTTCGAGGGCGACCCCAACATCGTCGAGGTGTACGCCCGGCAGCTCCGCCAGCGGATCGACCTGCCCTTCGGGAGGGCCAGCCTCCAGACGGTACGGCTGGCCGGCTACCGACTGGTGGCGGAGGCCTGAGATGCCCGTGCTCACCGTGCGGGCCCGGGCCACGGCGCTGGCCCTGCTCCTGTGCGCGGCCCTGCTCTCGCTGGCCGCCGTCCTCGTGGTCCGGACGGTCGACCGGAACCTGACGTCGAGCAGCGACGATCTCTCGACCTCGCGGGCCCGTGACCTACTGGAGCAGGCCGCCGCCGGGGACCTGTCGCCCGTGCTCCGCAACGTGAACGACGACGGCGTGGCGCAGGTGATCGCCGCGGACGGCACCGTCCTGGCGGCCACGCCCAACGTCCAGGGGAAGGCGGCGATCGTCGACCCGCCCGGCCCGGCCGCGGGGGAGCGGCGCACCATCCACGCGCCCGACGACGACGAGACCGAGGCCTACCGGGTCTGGGTCCAGGACGGCGAGACGCCTGGCGGCCGGGTCACCGTCGTCGTCGGCTCCAGCCTCGAGGCGGTCCACGAGGCCACCGCCGCGCTGCGGCGGACCCTGGTCATCGGAGGACCACTCGTGCTGGCTGGTCTCGGGCTCCTCATCTGGCTGGTGCTCGGCGGGGCGCTGGCGCGGCTCGACCGCATCCGCGCGGAGGTGGACGCCATCGGCCACGACCAGCTCGACCGCAGGATCGCCGACGACGGCCGGCGCGACGAGGTCGGGCGGCTGGCCGCGACCATGAACCGGATGCTCGGCCGGGTGGACAGCGCTGTGCAGCGGCAGCGCCGCCTGGTGGCAGACGTCTCCCACGATCTCCAGGGCCCCCTCGCCACCCAGCGGGTCTCGATGGAGCTCGCCCTGCAAGCGCCCGGCGGGGTGGACCCCGAGATGCTGCGCAGCGAGGTGCTGGGCGCGACGGCGCAGATGGAGCAGCTGGTCGACGACCTGCTGGTGCTGGCGACGGCCGACGAGGGCCCACCGGTGCGGGCCACGGCGGTCGACCTCGACGCCGTCGTCCTCGAGGAGGCGACGCGAGCGCGGAACGCGACGGACAAGGTCGTGGACACCACGCGGGTGTCTGCCGGCCCGGTTCGGGCCAACGCGGGGGAGCTGCGCCGGATCGTGAGGAACCTGCTCGACAACGCCTGCACCAACGCGCGGTCCCGAGTCGAGCTGAGGGTCGCAGTCGTCGGAGAGGAGGTCGTGCTCGACGTGCTGGACGACGGCTCCGGCGTACCGGCGGCCGACCGGGAGCTGGTCTTCGAGCGGTTCCAGCGTGGTGACCCTGCGCGCAGCCGCCGGGTGCCGGGCACCGGGCTGGGCCTGCCCATCGCCCGCAGCCTCGCCGAGCGGATCGGCGGCCGGGTCGAGCTCGCGGAGGACGGCCCGGGCACGCGGTTCCGGCTCACCCTGCCGTTGCTGTCAGCGGTATGAATGCCGTCGGCTGGCACACTGGGCAACGGTGGTCAGGTTTCATGCAGGTTCCCAGCAGCACCCTCTGCCGAGACAGGTTGTGTCCAGACCGAGGAGGGGTGTCATGGCCAAGGTGGGGCTCTGCGAGGACGACCCGGCGATCCGGCGGGTCGTCTACGACGCGATGCGGCTCGCCGACCACGACGTGGTCCTCGCCCACAACGGCGCCGAGGCGCTGCGGCTGTTCGCCGAGAACGACGAGCTCGACGTGATCATCCTGGACATCGGGCTGCCGGACGCCGACGGCCGCGACGTCTGCCAGGCACTGCGCTCCGCCGGGCAGCCGGCCCCGGTCCTGTTCCTCACCGCGCTGGGCGCGGTGCACGACCGGCTGGCCGGGTTCAGCGCGGGTGCCGACGACTACCTGCCCAAGCCCTTCGACGTGAAGGAGCTCATCGCCCGCGTCGAGGCGCTGGCCAAGCGCGGCCGCATCGTCAACGGGCAGGCGCCCACGGACCTGATCCTGGACCCGGCCCGGCACTCGCTGGTCTGCGAGAAGCGGGAGGCGATGCTGACCCCCACCGAGTTCCGCATGCTGGCCGCGATCACCTCGCGTCCCGGTGAGGTCGTACGCCGGAGAGTGGTGGTGGCGGCCGCCTGGCCCAACGGCGGGATGGTCAGCGAGAACACCGTCGACTCCTACATCCGGAGGATCCGCGTCAAGCTGCGCCAGGTCGGCTCGCCGCTGGCGCTCACGACAGTTCGTGGAGTTGGCTACACACTGAGGTGATGGAGCCCGTCGCGCCACCTGCCGGCCGACGGTTCGGCCCACGCTCGCTCCGTGGTGCGATCGTCCTCTCGACGGTCGGCCTGATGACGGTATCGATGCTGGTGGTCGGGCTCTTCATCCAGCTCCTCCTCTCCCGTGCGGCCCACAAGGACGTCGACGAGGTGCTGCACCAACGTGCCGACCAGGCGGTCAGCCTGATCCAGGCCTCCTCGGCGACCAGCCTGACCGTCCCGTCCGACACCCTCGAGCCCGGGATCGAGGTCTTCGACGCGGCCGGCCGTCCGGTGGCCGGCTCCGTCGGCGGCTCGGTGCGAGACCTGGCTGAGCAGCTGTCCGGGAGCACGGACGAGCAGATCCGGGACGGACCCGGTGGCGTGGCCCGGCTGCTCGCGCTGCCGTTCGACACACCGAGCGGCGAGCGGGGGGTGATGGTGCTCGCCCAGGACACCAGGCCCTACGAGCGCTCGGAGCGGTACGCCCTCTACGCCACCGGGGTGCTGGCCGTGCTGGTCATCGCCACGACCGGGGTCATCGCCCTTCGGGTGACCCGGCAGGCCCTCGAACCGGTCACCCAGATGGCGCAGCGAGCCGCCAACTGGAGCGAGCACGACCTGACCCAGCGCTTCGACCTCGGGCCGCCGACCAACGAGCTGGCGGCGCTGGGGGAGACGCTCGACCACCTGCTCGACCGGGTCGCCTCGGCCATCCTGGCCGAGCAGCGGCTGTCGGCCGAGCTGGCCCACGAGCTGCGCACCCCGCTCACGTCGATCCAGGGCTCGGCCGACCTCGCACTGCTCCGCGGCGTACCCGACGCCGCCACCCGGACCGACCTCGAGGCGATCTCCGCCTCGGCGCGGGAGATGAACGCAGTGATCACGACACTGCTGGAGCTGGCGCGCGACGAGTCGCCGGACTCCAGGCGGCGTACCTGCACGGTCGCCGACCTGGTCCCGGCGCTGGTGGCGGCCGCCCACACCGTGGAGGTGGTCGACCGCACGGGGGGCTCCGCCGCGAGCATCGCTGCTCCCCGTGACCTGGTCGTGCGCGCGATCCAGCCGTTGGTGGACAACGCCGTGCACCATGCCCGCACCACCATCACCCTGGCCGCGGCGGACCACCCGGACGTGGTCGAGCTCACGGTGGCCGACGACGGGCCGGGGGTCGACATCGGCCTCCGGGACCAGGTCTTCGAGCCCGGGGTGACCTTCCGCGAGGGTGGGGCCGGGCTGGGGCTGGGCATCGCCCGTCGGGTGGCGCGCTCGTTCGGCGGGGAGGTCAGCCTGGCCGAGCAGAACGGCGGCGGTGCGGCGTTCGTGGTCACGATGCCGCGGCGCTAGGGCATGTCTCCAAATTCCTGGCGGCGCCGGACGCCGGCATCCACCCCGAATTGGGAGACACGCCCTAGTGCCCCGGTTCAAAAAGTCCTCGTGCGGACTTCTGACTCAGGGCACTAGCCCATGCTCTTCTGCCCGTCGATCGCCTCGCGGATGATGTCGGCGTGGCCGGCGTGCTGGGCGGTCTCGGCCACGATGTGGGCGAGCACCCGACGGGCCGACCAGCGGGCGCCCGGCGGGAACCACGGCGCCGAGGGCAGCGGGTGGGAGGAGTCGAGGTCGACGGTCGCGACCAGGGCGTCGGTGGCCGCGGCCACGGCGTCGTACTCCTCGAGCAGGCCGGCCAGGGTCTCGTCGTCGAGCATCCGGAACCCGTCGGCGTACGCCGAGACCTCGGCGGGCGGGTTGCTCCAGTCGACATTCGTCCAGTCGATCGCGTCCTCGGCCGGGCCTTCCTGCACGAACCTGGCCCAGTGCTTCTCGGTGGTGGCGACGTGCTTGACCAGGCCGCCCAGCGTCAGCTCGCTCACCGTCGAGCGGGTGCGGGCCTGCTCGTCGGAGAGGTCCTGCACGGTGACGCGGAACAGCCCGCGATGCTTCTGGAGCACGTCGAGGAGGTCGGCGCGCTCGCCGGTCGTGGTGCTGGCGGATGGGGTCTCGGGCGTGGTCGTCATGGCACCACGATATTGAGACTTCAGGTCAGCTCCTGACCTCTGTTGGACAGAGGTCAGCCGGCCTCGGTGCCCTCGAGCCCGTCGAGGACCCGCTGCCCGAAGAGCGGGCGCACGTCACCGGTGGTCCCCACCCAGCCGAGGCCGGGCTCGAGGCGGCGTACGACGCGGGCCGGGCTGCCGGCCACCACCGCGTGGTCCTCGACGTCCCCGCGCACGACCGCCCCGGCGGCCACCACGACGTTTCGTCCGATCCGGGCGCCCGGCAGGATGACCGCGCCGTGGCCGATCCAGCTCCCGGAGCCGATGGTGACGGGCCGGTGCGGCCCGAACTGCTTGCCGATCGGCTGGTCCGGGTCCTGGTAGCCGTGGCTGGCGTCGGTGATGAAGACCGACTGTCCGGTGAAGACCGAGGCACCCAGCTCGACCCGCGTGTGCGCGAGGACGGTGGTCCGGGCGCCCAGCACGCAGCCGTTGCCGATCACGAGTGCCCGGTCGGAGAGGTTCGGGTCGCCGACGCCGTACCCCGCGGCGAGCGTCGCGTGGCGACCGACCAGCACCCCTCGGCCGAGGTGGATCGAGTCGACGTTCTGGAGGGTGGCTGGCGGGAAGTCGATGCAGCTCCCGGCGCCGAAGCTCCCGAACCGGTCGGCCAGGTCGGTGCCGGGGACCACCTCGCCGGCCCGGTCCGCCCAGCGCAGTGCGGCGTGGAGGGCCCGGTTGAGCAGACGCTGCCGGCGCACGCGCGCACCCTAGCGGGCCAGAGCCCACGATGTCGGGGGGCATGGGTGTTCGGCTGCCCACTTTCGTGTTCTGATGAGTCCGCAGAACCCTCGTCAAACCTCGTCGCACTGACTCGGAGGACCTCATGGGAACACTTCGGCGACCCCTCGTCGCCCTGGCTGCCGGCGCGGTGGCCGTCACGATCGGGCTCGCCCCGGGCGCCGACTCCGCCGCTCCGCACGAGCGCGCGTCCGGGACCACCGGCGCCAAGGAGTACCGCCAGCTGGCCAAGAAGACCGACTACGTCAAGCTCGACCTGCTGGCCATCAACGACTTCCACGGCAACCTCGAACCGCCGACCGGCTCCAGCGGCCGGATCAACAACACCAACGCCGGCGGCGCGTCGTTCCTCGGCAGCCTCCTCAACAAGGAGCGGAAGAAGTCACGCGCCGCGGGGGCCACCCCGCTCACGGTGGCTGCCGGTGACCTGATCGGCGCCAGCCCGCTGCTCTCGGGAGCCTTCCACGACGAGCCGACGATCAAGGCCATGAACCTCCTGCACCTCGACGTCACCTCGGTGGGCAACCACGAGTTCGACGAGGGCGTGAACGAGCTGCTGCGCATGCAGAAGGGCGGCTGCCTTCCGGACGGCACCGGTGCGAACGGCCAGGACTCGTGCCCGGGCGGGCAGGACTTCAAGGGCGCCGACTTCAAGTACCTCGGCGCCAACGTCTTCTGGAAGAACGCGGCGGGCCACTCGCGGCCCACGCCGTTCAAGCCCTATCAGATCTTCAAGGTCGGCGGCCAGAAGGTGGCCTTCATCGGCATGACCCTCGAGGGCACGCCTTCCATCGTGAGCGCCGCGGGGATCGCCTCCGTCGACTTCCGGGACGAGGTCGACACCGCCAACGCGCTCGTGCCGAAGCTGAAGAAGAAGCACGTCAAGTCGATCGTCGTGCTGCTGCACGAGGGGGTGACCCCGACCGATGCCACGGCCTACAACAGCTGCTCCGGCGTCAGCGGCGCCGGGCTGGCCATCGCCCAGAACCTCTCCCCGGCGATCGATGCGGTCGTCAGCGGGCACACCCACCAGCCCTACAAATGCGTGGTCAAGGACCCGAAGGGCAAGCCGCGGCTGTTCACCAGTGCCTCGTCGTTCGGCCGGATGGTCACCAAGCTGCACTTCCTGATCGACCCGAAGACGCACGACATCGTCCGGCCGGCCGCGTTCGCGGAGAACATCATCAACGCGAACGCCGCGGGCCAGAAGCAGTCCAAGAAGCTGAACACTCTGATCTCGACGTACAAGACCCTCGTGGCGCCGATCGAGAACAAGGTGATCGGGCACATCAACCCCACCGGCCCGGGGACGCCGCCGACCACGGTGTCGAAGACCCAGGAGGCCAACGGCAGTGACTCGCCGCTGGGCAACCTGATCGCCGACGCTCAGAAGGCCGACCCCACGGTCGTCCAAGGTGGCAAGGCGCCGGTCATCGCGCTGATGAACCCAGGTGGTATCCGCGCCGACCTGGTCGAGAACGCCGCAGGTGACGTGACCTACGGTGCGGCGTTCAACGTCCAGCCGTTCAACAACTTCGTCGTCTCGATGGACCTGACCGGCGCCCAGATCAGGTCGATCCTCAACGAGCAGTGGAACGGCGGCAACGAATCCACGGTCACCTTCAACAAGATCCTGCAGGTGTCCGGGATCAGCTACACGTGGGACGCCAGCGACGCCGCCGGCACCGGCAACGCCATCGTTGGGGACGTCCTGGTGGACACGAACGGCGACGGGACTCCGGATGCACCGTTGGCCAACGACACGACGTATCGCGTGGTGGCGAACAACTTCCTGTCCGACGGCGGGGACAACTTCCCCACCTTCAAGGCAGGGACGAACAAGCTGATCGGCGGGCTCGACATCGACTCGCTGGTCAAGTACCTACAGGCGCACGACCCGTACACGGTCACCCCGACCGACCGGATCAGCAGCCAGCCGTGACCTGCGGCGACATCTGAAGACGCTCCACCTGGGGGCGACCGGCTTGGACCGGTCGCCCCCAGCATTTTTCCGGAGCAGCGTCGGAACGGCGGTCCAGACCGCTAACGTGTTCCCGCCCCCAGGGTCCCGACGGACCCCCAGCCATCCACCCTCGGGAGCCATCCCCATGCCCTCTGCCCCCACACGCCCGCACGCATCGTCCGGGTCGTCCATGCCACCGAGCGCGCTGCCCCGCCGCACCGCCACCGTCGGCGCGCTCGTCGCGGCCGCCCTGGCGGGGACGGCGGGCCGAGCGGTCGCAGGCGCCGACGCCGACGACCTCGACGGCTACGTGCCGCGCAAGCACAAACCCAAGCACGGCGAGGAGCTGCTGCCCGCGGCCGACCGGCACCTGGTCAGCCGGTTCTCCTACGGAATCACCCCCAAGCTCGCCCAGGAGGTACGCCGTGCAGGCGGCGCCCAGGGCTGGTTCGAGCGGCAGCTCAACCCGAAGGCGATCAAGGACAAGAAGACCGACAAGATCGCCCACTGGTGGCCCAGCTTCCACCGCAGCCCGGCGGAGCTCTGGCAACGCCAGTCCGACGGCATCGAGGGCGGCTGGGAGGTGATGGACGACTACGCGCGCTACGTGCTGATGCGGCGGATGACGTCCAAGCGCCAGCTGCTCGAGGTGATGACCGAGTTCTGGGAGAACCACCTCCACGTCGCGGCCAGTGGCGACCCGCAGTTCACCTGGCGGGTCGACTACGGCGACACCATCCGCAAGCACGCGCTGGGCCGCTTCGACGAGATGCTGCGGGCGAGCACCACGCACCCGGCGATGCTGATCTACCTCGACGCGGGCGAGTCGACCAAGGACCACCCCAACGAGAACCTCGGTCGCGAGCTGCTCGAGCTCCACACGGTCGGCGTCGGCAACTACAACGAGAAGGACGTCGTCAGCTCGGCGCGGATCCTGACCGGGTACTCGGTCGACTACTGGAAGAGCTGGCGGCCGAAGTACAACGCCGACGACCACTACCGCGGCAAGGTCAAGGTCAAGGGGTTCAGGGACAAGAACAAGAAGATCGTCGGCAAGGCGACCACCTCGAACTACCTGCGCTACCTGGCCCACCACAAGGACACCGCCGAGCGCATCGCCTACAAGCTCTGCGTGAAGTTCATCGACGACCAGCCACCCAAGGCCCTGGTCCGGCACCTCGCCAGGATCTACCTCGACAACGACACCGCGATCGTCCCGGTGCTGAGGGCCCTGGTCGCCTCCCGCGCCTTCCAGCAGGCGCACGACAAGAAGGTCCGTGACCCCGGCGAGGACGTCGTCGCGACCTACCGCGTGCTCGGAGTCAAGATCCGCAAGCCGGCCGGCGGCGAGGAGGCGGACGACTCCGCACTGCAGGGCCTGGTCTGGCAGGCGGACTCGATCGGCATCGCGCCCTTCTCGTGGGAGCAGCCCAACGGCCAGCCGATCGACAACGACTCGTGGTCCTCGCCCGCGCGGCTGCTGGCGTCGATGCGATTCCACCTGGGCGCCGCGGCAGGCTGGGCGGACACCGCCACCGGCTACCGCAAGCCGGAGCAGTGGCTGGGCGGCGTGCACCCGCGCTTCGACGAGCTGGTGGACCGCCTGTGCGCCGAGCTGCTGCACAAGGAGTCGAGCAAGAAGCTGCTCAAGGCCTGCTGCACAGCGGTCGACGTGAAGCCGTACGACCCGGTCGACAAGGACTCCGACCTCGTCAAGTGGCGGTTCCCGCAGCTGCTGACCACCATCCTCGACTCTCCCGACCACCTGAGCCGGTGACGCGCATGACCACCCCCGAGAACACCGGACGCGCCGACGGCTTCTGCTGCGACGAGTACGCCGCCATGCAGGCGTCGGCCCACGGCAAGGTCTCCCGGCGCGGCTTCCTGGGCGGCGCGATGGCGCTGGCCGGCGCCACCACGATGGTCGGCGGCGCGGTCGTGACGGCCTCCCCGGCCCGCGCGGAGAGTGCGTCCGCCGTGCTGGTCGTGCTGTCGCTGCGTGGCGCGGCCGACGGCCTCTCGCTCGTCGTCCCGCACGGCGACCCGGTCTACTACGCCGCCCGGCCGCGGATCGCGGTCCCGTCCGACAGGCTGCTGGTCAAGGACGGCTTCTTCGGGCTGCACCCGGCCATGACCGACCTGGAGCCGCTCTGGACCGCCGGCAAGGTCGCTGCCGTGCACGCCACCGGACTGCCGGTGGCCAACCGGTCCCACTTCTCCGCGATGGAGGAGATGGAGGACGCCGACCCGGGCTCGCACGAGCGGGTCGGCTGGCTGAACCGCCTGGTGGCGGGGACGCCCGGAGGCTCGCCGCTCCAGGGCTTCAGCGCCGGCTCCAGCACCATCCCGACCTCGCTGGTCGGACCCGCGCCGACGATGTCGGCCGGACGGGCCGGCGACGTCGAGCTGCCCGGCAACGACGACGAGGGTCGGCGCCGGGCGTCGCTGCAGATCATGTGGAATCCGGAGAAGTCGACCCTGGGCCGCAGCATGCGCGACACCTTCGCGGCCATCGACGAGTTCGGGCCTGCCCAGGCGGCCGCCGACAACCACGGCGCCTACCCGGGCACCGACGTGGGCCAGGGGCTGGCCACCGCCGCGCAGATCATCCGCGGTGACGTGGGCGTCGAGGTGATCACCGTTGACCAGGGCAACTGGGACATGCACACCGACATGGGCACCGCCGATGGCGGGTGGATGTCCACCAACGCGAAGAACCTCGCCCAGGCGATGGCGGCCTTCCTCAACGACCTGGGCACCCAGGCGAGCAAGGTGACGCTGGTGACGATGAGCGAGTTCGGCCGCCGGGTGGTCGAGAACGACAGCAACGGCACCGACCACGGCTACGGCAACGTCATGTTCGTGGCGGGCGCCGGCGTGCGGCCCGGCTACCACGGCCGCTGGCCGGGGCTGGCGAACTCCTACGAGGCCGACCTGACGGTCACCACCGACTACCGCCAGGTGCTGGCCGACATCGTGTCGCGCCGGTTCGGCGGCTCGATACCCAAGGTGTTCCCGGGGCTGCACTGGGTGTCGACGGGGGTCATGGTCTGAGCCGGGTCGGACGAAGGGGTCGGACCCGTCGCGGCCTCATACTCTTGGACAGGTACCTGCTTGGGTATCAGGTCCACCATGGGGGTGATGCCAGACGTGCGGGAGTCCTCCTGGGACGCGGCCGATGTCGTGTCCCGGTTCGCCGCCAGCACTGGGTTCACCGACCCCGGTGAGGCGGCTGCCCTGCGCGCGGTGGCGGAGTGGGCGGGCGGAGACGTGCTCGACATCGGAGTCGGCGGTGGACGCACCACCGGGATGCTCGCCTCGAGCGCCCACTCCTACGTCGGCGTGGACCTCTCCAGCATGATGCTGGACGCGGCCCGGCGGCGGCACCCGGACGTGGACCTCCGGCTGGGGGACGCCGAGGACCTGGCCGACCTGCCCGATGCGGCCTACGACCTGGTGTTGTTCAGCTTCAACGGGCTCGACGCCCTGGAACACGCCGGCCGCGGCTCGGCCCTCCGGGCGATGGCGCGGGTGGCGCGGCCGGACGGGCGAGTGCTCTTCTCCAGCCTCAACCTGGACGGCGTCAGCTACGACGAGCGACCCTGGCGGGTCGCCGGTGGAGTGCTGAGCCCGAGGTTCCGCCACCACCTCCGGTCCGCCGCCAGCCACCCGTCGTCGGTCCGGCGGTCGCTCCACAACTACCGCCGCGCCCGGCAGGAGTCCGAGGACGGCGAGGGCTGGGGCCGCCGGCCGCTGCGCGAGCACGAGTTCCGCTTCGTGGTGCACTTCGCGACGATGGAGGAGACCGTGGCCGAGGCGCGCGCCGCCGGGCTCGAGGTCGTGGCGGCGTACGCCGACGACGGCCGCGAGCCGGAGCCGAGCTGCGCGCACACGGACGCCGACTACGTGCACTTCGTCTGCAGAAGGACCTGAATGCTCCGCAAGCTCTCCACCTACTTCGCGGGCTCGGCCGTCGCGGCCGGCTGCAGCGAGCTGGCGCTCCTGCTCTGCTACGCCGTGCTGCACCTGCCCGCCGCGCTGGCGGCGGTGATCGCCTGGCTGTGCGGCGCGCTCCCGAACTTCTGGCTCAACCGCCGCTGGACCTGGCAGCGCACCGGCCGGCTCGATGCCCGCCGGGAGCTGGTGCCGTACGTCCTGATCATCCTGGGCACGCTGGCCCTGGCCGCGGTGGTGACCAAGGCAGTCGCAGGGGCGTTGTCCGGCTCGGGAACGGCCACGCGGACCACCTGGGTCGCCGTGGCCTTCCTCGGGGTGTACGTCGTGATGTTCCTGCTGCGCTACCTGCTGCTGGACCGCCTGTTCGGGCGGCTCGAGGCGGCCGAGCGCGCGCCGACCGAAGCGGAGGCCCGATGACCAGCTCCCCACCACGTTCCTCGCCGGAGGGCGGAGCCGGCGGGGCGGACGACGCCGCCGGGACACCACCGCAGGCGCTCGGCGAGGGCGCCTTCAGCCAGGCCACCGGCCGCGGCCTCGAGGACGCGGGCGCGGCGGAGGACCGGCGCCGCTACCGGGCCTACCAGCTCGAGCTCATTGCGCCGCACTGCGGGCCGTCGGTGCTCGAGGTGGGTGCGGGGCTCGGTGACTTCGCCGCGCAGTTCGGCAACTTGGACCGGCTGGTCGTCACCGACGTCGACCCCGGTGCCGTGGCCGCGATGGCCCGGCGGTTCGCAGACCGGCCCGAGGTGGAGGCACGACGGCTCGACCTCGACGACCCGGCCACCCTCGAGCTCGGCCGTCCGGTCTCCGCGGTCGTGGCCATCAACGTGCTCGAGCACATCGAGGAGGACGCGGACGCCCTGCAGCGGCTGGCCGGGCTGGTCGAGCCCGGTGGCCGGGTGGTGATGTTCGTGCCCGGCTACCCACAGCTGTACGGCGAGTTCGACCGCCTGGTCGGCCACGTACGCCGCTACACCCCCGCCGTGCTCACCGCGGCCTTCGAGCGAGCCGGGCTGCAGCCGGTGGACGTCCGCCCGGTCAACCTCCTCGGCGGCATCGCCTGGTGGGCCACCGTGCGCCGCGGCGGGGTCGGCGCCCCGAACCCCCGGCTGGTCCGCGCCTACGACCGCTGGGTGGTGCCGACCACCCGGTTCGTGGAGCGCAGGGTCCGCCCGCCGTTCGGCCAGTCCGTGCTCGGCGTGGCCGCCGTGCCCTGAGGCGGATCGGCGACCCCGACGGAGGATGCGCTCGACACGTTCGTGGCCCGAGGGAGAGACTCCCCGTCATGGGTGGGGACGAGGTCGACGCCTACCTGGCGGACGTGGGAGAACCCAAACGGAGCACGCTCGAAGCCGTGCGCCGATCGATCCGCGCTGTCGTCCCGGACGCGGTGGAAGGCATCTCGTACGGGATGCCGGCCTTCCGGGTCGGCGGGAAGGTGGTGGCCGGCTTCGCGGCGTTCAAGAACCACCTCGCCTACCTACCCCACAGCGGCAGCGTCCTTGCCGAGCTCGCCGACGAGCTGGTGGGGTACGAGTGCACGTCGGGGTCCTTGCACTTCGCGGTCGACGAACCGCTGTCCGACGTCCTGGTGCGACGCCTGGTCGAGGCGAAGCTGGCCCAGCTCGGGCGATGACGCGGCTACGCACGAACCTGTCAGGTGTGTGCGTAGCGGATGCGGGGCCCCGGCTCGGGCTGCTGCTCGTCGTGACGGGGCCTGCGCCGGCGCGTCCACCAGAGCGCGGCGGCCATCGGGACCAGCAGGATCGCGGGGAGCTGGTAGCGCCACACGAACTCGGCGAGCACGTCTGGCGCCACCATCAGCCCGCCGCCGACCAGCAGCAGCAGGACGATGACGCTGCGCCGGGCGCCGCGGTCGCGGCCCGGGACGAACAGGGCGGCCAGGGCCAGCAGGAAAAGCACCAGCAGCGCCGGCCCCCACAGGTAGACCTTGGTGCCGTACGCCGCCAGCCACGACGCGCCGGGCTGGCGGACGGTCGGCAGCTCGCCCCCGTGGGCGCGGTAGGCGGGCGCGGTGAAGCTGGTGAGCTGCTCGCGGTCGACGTAGCGCGCGAAGGACCACTTGTCCGCCGTGTCGTACTCGAACTGGTCGTCGCGCGGCACCCAGAAGTTCAGGGCGATGTCGCGCAGCACGGTCCGGGTGTAGTCCCACGGCTGGGCGCGGATCGCCCGCACCGCGAAGTCGTGCTCGGCCTCGTCCACCGTGGTGCCGGGTGGGGGAGTGAGCCCGTGGGTCGAGTCGGGGGAGTGCCAGCCGTACTCCGTCGGGTCCAGCCGCTGGCCGACGGGCTCCTCCGGGCACAGCGGTTGCTCGTAGTCGGGCACGGAGAAGGTGCCGCAGTCCACCCACGCCGTGGTGCGCATGTACAGCGCGCGGCCGCCGGACTCCGACATGGCGAACACGCCGTGGTCGTGGTGGTACCACGCGGCGTACCCGAGCACCGGCACGCAGATCGCCGCCGTCACCGCCACCGCGTGGACCAGCCGGGTCCGCCAGGTCGCCGCCGCCAGGAGACAGAAGACGACGGCGGCCACGACCATGGGTTGGCCGACCACGCGCACGCAGACGGCCGCGCCGAGCAGGAGCCCGCCGAGCATTGTGGTGGCCAGCTGTGGCCGCGGGTGCCAGGCCAGGGCCCCCAACCCCGCCAGCACCAGCAGGTTGAACAGGACGTCGCTGAGCACGGAGTGCTCGAGCACCAGCTGCATGCCGTCGAAGAGCACCGGAACGGTGGCCAGCGCGGCCGGCCAGCGGCCGGCGCCCCAACGGCGGAGGAGCGCGTAGGCGAGCGTCGCGGTGGCCAGCCCGAGCAGGTGCTGGACCAGGGTGACCAGCCAGACCTCGCGACTGACCCGGGCCAGGCCGTCCAGGAACAGGCCGTACCCCGCCACCCGGTCCTCGAGCGGGTGCAGGTGGTCGACGAGGGCCAGGTAGCCCGGGCCGTCACTGAACACGAAGCCGGGCGGGAACGACAGTTGCACGACGACCCGCAGCACCGCCCCCAGGCCCAGGAGTGCGAGGAACGGGGTGTGGTCACGCCACTTCATGCGAGCCACCACGCTCTGAGTGTCCTAGGGCAGGCGCGCGCTCGGCCAGGGGGGCCGGGCAACCCTCGCGCCACCAGGTGCCCAGCACGACCCGCGCGTACCGCATCCCGTAGGTGAGGTTGCCGCCCTTCTTGCTGGAGCCGGCCGAGCGCGCGTGCATCGTCGCCGGCACCTCGAGCACCCGGAACCCGCGGGAGATCGCGCCGATGAGGAGCTCGGAGGACTGGTACTGCGGCTGGTTGAGCGCCACCACCGCGGTCACGTCGGCCCGCATCGCGCGCAGCCCGAACGACGTGTCGGTGAGGTGCTGGCCGACCAGCAGGCTGGTCAGCCAGGCGAACAGGTAGGTGCCGGCCTGGCGGACGGCGTCCCGGTTCTCCTGCACGCCCAGCCGTCGCGACCCGGACACGAAGTCGGCCCGCCCGTCAAGGATCGGCTGCAGGACGGCCGGGAGGTCCGCCACGTCGTACTGGCCGTCGGCATCGGTGGTCACGATGTACGCGGCGCCGTGCTCGCGGGCGATCCGGTAGCCGAGCCGGAGCGCTGCGCCCTGCCCCCGGTTGGCTCGGCACTCGACGACGTGGGCGCGACCTGAAGCGCGCGCCGCCTCCGCGGTGCCGTCCGCGGACCCGTCGTCGACGACCAGTGCGTCGAGCGGCAGCCCACACGCCGACCCGGGCAGCCCCGTGAGCACCGCGGGGAGCCCGGCGGCCTCGTTGTAGGCGGCGATGACCACGACCACCGGCGCGAGCGGCCGGTCGAGATCAGCGGCGAAACGGTCCAATGCCGCCTGGTCCACGTCGTCGACCTGGCCGCGCGAGGCGGCCGCGCCGCGCCGGCCGCGCAGCAGCCCGGCCAGGCCCAGCGCAGCCGCCGGTGGCCACCAGGCCAGCGCCGTCAGTCCGTCCCGGTCGCACCCGACCAGGAGCGCGGCCGGTACGACCAGCCACACCAGGCACGGCCACCGCACGGGGGACCCGCCGGCCCGGCCCAGCCCGGCCGCGGCGGCCAGGGCGAGCGCCACCCCGGGCAGCAGGGCGCTCCACGGGCCCGCGCCGAGCCGCCACGGGTCGTCGTCGAGCAGCCAGAAGGCGGCGACGGCCAGCGCGACGAGGACCGCGGCCGCGGCCGCGGCGCGGAGCGGTGGCGGCCCCCGCCAGGCGAACACGGCGAGGCCCAGTCCCGCCAGGACCAGGGAGACCATCGACCCCGCGGCCACGTCGCCGAGCCAGCCGACCACCACCAGCGGGAGGGTGGCCAGCACCGCGAGCCACCGCCACACCGCCCAGCGCACCAGGGCGAGCACCGTGGTCAGTGCGGCGGCGAGGCAGCCGACGGCGACCACGGCAGGAGACACGTGCTGAGTGTCCCGCGGGGCTCAGGACGGGACGGGCGCGAAGTCCGCCCAGGCGTCCCGCAACCCTTCGACCAGCGCCAGCTGCGGCTCCCAGCCCCGCGAGCGGGCCAACGAGTTGTCGAGCACCACGGCGCGCATCTCTCCGGGCTTGGCCTCGACGTGCACCGCCTCGATCGTCCGCTCCGTGCACGCGCGTGCGGCCTCGAGGATGTCCAGGACCGTGATCGAGCTGCCGCTCCCGATGATCACCGGGCCGCTGGGCCAGCCCTCGGCGGCCAGGACGAAGGCCCGGGCCACGTCGCGGACATGCACCAGGTCGCGGGCCTGGAGTCCGTCACCGTAGATCTCGATGGGCGTCCCGTCCGCTGCGGCCCGCATCAGCCGGGGGACCAGGCTGTCCTTCTCGACCATGCCCTGCCCGTAGACGTTGCCCAGCCGCAGCCGAGGCACGCGCAGCCCGTAGGCGCCGGCGTAGCCGGACAGCACCATCTCCGCCGCCGCCTTCGTCGCGCCGTACGGCGTCAGGGGCGCCAGCGGCACGTCCTCGGTCATCCGGCCCTGGTGCTGGCCGACGACGGCGTTGCTCGACGCGAGGACGAAGGCGGGCACGCCGCGCTGCCTGGCCAGCTCGACCAGCGCCGCCGTCGCCTCGACGTTGACCGCGTGCACCAGCCCGGGCCGCTCCATGGACCCGAGCACCGAGGTCTCGGCGGCCAGGTGGATGACCCCGTCCAGCGCCGGGTCCACGGCCGCCTCGCGCACGGTCGCCTCGCGCAGGTCGCCCAGCACGTCCACCCCGGGCAGGTCGCGCTTGTCCACGACCTCCGCCTGGTGGCCACGCTCGCGGAGCTCCGCGACGACGTGACGCCCGATGAAGCCGGCGCCACCGGTGACCAGGAACCTCACGGGTGGCCGCTCACAGGTTTTCCGGGGTCCCCGCCGGGTTGTTCGGCGGAGGAGCGAAGCGGGGGAGACGAAGAACCCGGTGGGGTAGTCATAGGGCCACGCGGTCGCGCGCCTCGCGCCACTGCACGCTGGGCGCCAGGAGGTCGAGGTCGACGCGATGCTTGTGCCTCTCGATGATCCCGTACATCGACGCGAGGAGCGTGTCGCCGAGCAGGTGCGGCTGCAGCCCGAGCGACTCCAGGGCGGTGTGCACGAAGTTGTAGTAGTGGTTCTCGGCCTCCACCCGCGGGTTGTCGAGGTGCTCCACCTCGACGCCGCCGGGGAAGGAGTTGGCGACGAGTTTGGCCAGCTCCTCCAGCGAGAACTGCTCGGTCGCCTGGTTGAAGACGCGGAACTCGCCGGAGTCGGCAGGGTTCTCACAGGCCAGCTCGATGCAGCGCACCGTGTCGCGGATGTCCAGGAAGGCCCTGGTCTGTGAACCGCCGCCGTAGACCGACAGTGGGAGGCCCAGGACCGCCTGGATCGCGAACCGGTTCAGCACGGTGCCGAACACGGCGTCGTAGTCCAGCCGGGTCTCGAGCCGGGGGTCCAGGACGGTCTGCTCGGTCTGCTGGCCGTAGACGACGCCCTGGTTGAGGTCGGTGACCCGCAACCCCCAGATCCGGCAGCCGAACTCCAGGTTGTGCGAGTCGTGGACCTTCGAGAGGTGGTAGAAGCTTCCTGGCTTCTTCGGGTACAGCACCCGGTCCGTGCGGCCCTTGTGCTCGACCTCGAGCCAGCCCTCCTCGATGTCGATGTTGGGCTGGCCGTACTCACCCATGGTGCCGAGCTTGACGATGTGGATGTCGCGGTCGACCTCGCCCACGGCGTACATCAGGTTGAGCGTGCCCACGATGTTGTTGGTCTGCGTGTAGACCGCGTGCTTCCGGTCGATCATCGAGTACGGCGCTGCGCGCTGCTCGGCGAAGTGCACGACCGCGTCGGGGCGGAAGGACTTGAGTGCGTCGTAGGTGAACTCGGCGTCCGTGAGGTCCCCGTGGTAACAGGTCAGCTCCGCGCCGGTGACCTCGCGCCACGCCTTGACGCGCGTGCGCAGCGACTCGATCGGCACCAGGCTCCCCGATCCCAGCTCCTCGTCGTACTGGCGCCGCACGGCGTTGTCCAGGACGGCCACGTCGTGGCCTCGCGAGGAGAGGTACATGGCTGTCGGCCAGCCGAGGTACCCGTCACCGCCCAGCACCATGATTCGCATCTGCACCCCTTGTCATCAACTTGGCCTCGGCCGAGATGGTTCGGTTCCCCACGCTTCCGGGGTCCCATCATCCATTACCCAGCGAGTGCCCGAACAGCAGGGAAACATTCAGGTCACAGGACCCCTGATCGTGGCCTGATCGCTCAGCGGTGGAAGCAGCGGTAGGTCCCGGACAGGAATCCTCGATGGTATCCGGCCGCGAGCAGCAAGTGCGCCCCGGCGTGGTCGCGGCGGTAGAGGCAGGCCGCCCTGACGTCGAGCCGGTCCAGCGCGAGGGCCACCTCCGGGGTCGCCGCCGTGGGGTCCGCGTTGGCGAACCGGGACAAGAGGAGCCGCTCCTCGTAGAGGAAGTCGGGGTCGTCGCTCAGGTAGTCGAGGTAGTAGTCGCGGGGCGCCACCACCTTCACCCCGGTCTGGGTGACCACCACGGTCGTCGAGAGCCCGTCGGGCGCGAGCACGGTGCCCGGCGAGGTCGCCTGCCCGACCAGCCACGCCGCGGCCGCGCGGGACGACGGGCCGCGCTGCCAGTGGGGCGGGCTGGCGAAGGTCGTGGTGGTGTCCTCGGCCCAGATCGGGGAGCCGAACCCGGCGAGGAGCAGGACACCGGCGAGTCCGGCGGCGACGGCCGCCCGGCGCCTGCGTCGCAGCCGGCCGGCCACCCAGGAGGCGCCGGCACCGACGAGCGCGCCCACGGTGCAGGCCCAGGTGAGCCGCCACAGGGTCGGCCCCAGGCCGACGACGTCATAGGTCAGCCGCGTGAACCCCGGGACCAAGGTCAGGCCGACCAGGACCACGGCGACCCCGGTCGTGACCCTCGCGGCCGGATGGGGTACGAGCAGTGCGCCGAGCAGCACTGCACCGACTGCCAGCAGCGCCAACGGCCCGGTGAGGAAGACCTGGTGCCCGAACCAGGACGGGTCGAAACGGTACTGCCGGCGGATCCCGAAGTCGTCGGCCGACCGGCCACCCAGGGCCAGCGTCACGATCCCGGCGCCCACGGGGTAGGCGGCTGTGGCCGCGAAGGCCGCCAGCGCGGACCGGCGGCTCGTGCGCACGAGCGGGGCAGCACCCGCGACCGCGACCACGGGGACCAGGAAGATCGCCGTGGTGGACAGCGCCACCGCCGCGGCCCCGCACAGGAACAGGAAGCCCAGCCGCGAGCGGGACGGCCGCTCCGCCTGGCGCAGCAGGTGGACCAGCAGCACGGGCACCAGGACGCACGCCAGGATCACCTTCCCCTGCCACAGCCGGGTCGCGAACAGGTTGCCGGGGGAGGCGTACGACTCGGTGCCGTCCACCAGCAGGAACGCCAGCGCGGCGAGGAGGGCCACCACCCGGTGTTCCACGCCCCAGGCCCGGAGCAGCCGCCAGAGCGCGAGCACGGCCAGAGCCGACGCGACCGGCGGGACGACGACGTAGATGACGTTGCCGGCCGAGGTGCCGAGGAGGTGGGCGACGGCACCGACCAGGCCGTCGTACGACGCCACGGGCGGCCAGTTGGCCAAGGGGTATCCGAGATCGGAGTAGAGCGTGTCCCGCAACGGGAACTCGCCGTGCGCCGCCACCCACTGCGACCAGTTGACGTAGAAGAGGTCGTCGGGGTTGGGCCGCAGGATCACCATCGAGAACGCGGCCAGACCGATGCTGCAGCCGATGACGACCCACGACTCGAGGGCCGACGGGCCGGACACCTGTCCCGGCTCCGGACCGTTGACCCGAAGCCGCGTCAGGGCACAGGCAGTGCCCGCCACCCCCGCCACGAGCCATGCCGGCCAGACCAGGATCCACGGCACGTCCAGCGCCGTGGCCAGCGCGCCGACCGCCGCCGCCACCACGGTGACGAGGACGGTCCCCTCCCACCTCAGGGAGGAGCCGGCCCGGGGCCCATGCTGGGGGCCGGGTGGGGGGTGGCGCCGGCGGGACCCGCCGACAGCCGCCCACGCCGCTGCGCCAAGCAGCAGGACACCCGCCTCGACCAGCAGCGCGGGCGTCGACCTCAGCCCCAGCAGCAGGCTGGCGTGGTAGACGACGGTCCAGGACGCCAGCAGCACCACGGCGCCGTCGAGCAGGCCGTCGGCCAGGACGACGAGCAGGTGCGGTGCCGTCCCCCGGCGCGAGGCGGAGGGGTCGTCCCTCACCTCGTCGTGCAACGCCGGCCCGGACACGGCTTCACGGTAACCGCCGCCCGGACGTGGCAGGCTGACCCGCGTGGTCGACCGCCCGCCGCTCCTGACCCCGCTGGACGAGAGCTGGGAGCGCGCGCTGTGCGTGGTCGCGCACCCGGACGACCTCGAGTTCGGGGCCGCCGCCGCCGTCGCCCGGTGGACCGGGCAGGGCAAGACGGTCGTCTACTGCATGGTGACCAGCGGCGAGGCCGGGATCGACGGCATGGACCCCGACGAGTGCCGCCGGGTCCGCGAGGAGGAGGAGCGCCGCTCCGCCGAGGCGGTCGGTGTCGACACCGTGGAGTTCCTCGGTCAGCCCGACGGCGTGCTCGAGTACGGCGTGGCGCTGCGCGAGGTGATCGCCGGGTCGGTGCGGCGGCACCGGCCAGAGATCGTGATCACCGGCAACTTCCGCGACACGTGGGGCGGGAAGGTCTTCAACCAGTCGGACCACATCGCGACCGGTCGCGCCGTCGTGGACGCGGTGCGCGATGCCGGCAACCGCTGGATCTTCCGCGACCAGGTCGAGTCCGGGGAGCTCGAGCCGTGGGGGGGTGTGCGTGCGGTCTGGGCGTTCGGGTCGCCGGGCGGGGAGCACGGCGTCGACACCTCCGACACCTTCGAGGCGGGTGTGGCCTCCCTGGAGGCCCACCGCGCGTACATCGACGGGCTGGGCTGGGAGCACTTCGACGCCCGCGAGTTCCTCGAGGGCAACGCGCGCCAGTCCGGACAGCGCATGGGCGTCGCGTTCGCGGCCGGGTTCGAGGTCTTCCCGATGGGCTGGGGGGACTAGGGCGTGTCTCCCAATTCGGGGCGCCGCCAGGAATTGGGAGACATGTCCTAGGCGCGTTTCCACCGGGGCCGCGCGGCGGACCGTTCGGGAACCGGTAGGTTCCTGAGCACGTCCCAGCGTGCTGGTGTCCGGACCGCCCGGACGCCCGTTGACACCATTCGGCGGCCTCGCAACGATGAGGCCGGACCCGGACCACAGGGAGAACAGACGTGAAGCGCATCCTCTCGACCGTCGCGGCGGCGGCCCTCGGCCTCTGCCTGCTGACCGCCTGCGGTGACGACAACGGCGACAAGGCGAGCGGCGGCGGCGACTACTGCGGTGACCTCAAGTCGGCCAAGAAGGAGGTCGACGCCATCAAGGGTGGCGACCTCAAGGACATCGAGAAGACCGTCGACACGATGCACGACCTGGCCGACGAGGCTCCCTCGGAGATCAAGGACGACTGGAAGACCCTCGTCGACGGTGTCGACAAGCTCGTCGCGGCGATCAAGAAGGCCGGCCTCGACGACGCCGACATGGCCACCCTCCAGAGCGGCCAGATCCCGGACGGTGTCGACGTGAACGCCCTCCAGGACCTGATGAAGGAGATCCAGGCCCTCGACACCGACGCCTTCGCAAAGGCCGGCGACAACATCAACAAGCACGCCAAGGACAAGTGCGGGCTCGACCTGCAGGCGTGATCGGAGCCGCGCAAGCCCGGGCTGGGGACTGACCTCGGTCGGGTCCCAGCGCTCGTTGCCGCGTTTCGAGACGGTCGCCGCGGTTCCCCTGAGGTGCAGGCTTGCGAGCCTCGAAGGGCAACCTCCTCAACCACCGGTGGACCGTCGTGACGCCGCGTCGCCCATGACACACTTCAAGGCACCGTGACGACCTCCCTGTTGCTGCTGGTGCTCGCGCTCGCACTCGTCGCGGCGTGCGGCGTGTTCGTCGCGGCCGAGTTCTCGTTCGTCACCGTCGACCGCGCCCAGGTCGACCACGACGCCGCGTCCGGCGACGCCGGAGCCGTCGGGCTCCAGAAGGCGCTCCGGACGCTCTCCACGCAGCTCTCCGGCGCGCAGGTCGGCATCACGGTCACCAACCTGGCCATCGGCTTCCTGGCCGAACCCGCGGTCTCCGACATCATCGACGGACCCCTGGAGCAGCTCGGCGTCCCAGCGGGATGGGTCCGGCCGATCGCGGCGGCGGTCGGCCTGCTGTTCGGCACCGTGGTCACGATGATCTTCGGCGAGCTGGTGCCGAAGAACCTGGCCCTGGCCAAGCCGATGGTGGTCGCCCGGGCGACCCAGAGGTTCCAGCGGGGCTTCACGGCCGTGGTGCGCGGCCCGATCCGGCTGCTCAACGGGTCGGCCAACGCCGCCGTACGCCGCCTGGGGATCGAGCCGCAGGAGGAGCTGCGCTCGGCCCGGAGCTCGACCGAGCTGGCCTCACTGATCGCCCGTTCGGCGTCCGTCGGCACGCTGGACCCCGAGACCGCCGAGCTGATGGAGCGGTCGGTGGAGTTCGGCTCCCGCACCGCGGGCGAGATCATGACCCCGCGGGTGCGCACCCTCTCCCTGGACGAGAACGACCGCGCGCTGCAGGTCATCGAGCTGGCCCGCGACACGGGTCACTCCCGGTTCCCCGTCCTCGACGCCGAGGACACCGTCGTGGGAACGGTGCACGTCAAGAACGCCGTGGCGCTACCGGTGCACGAACGGGCCACCACCCGGGTCAAGCACCTCATGGTCAAGCCGATCGTCGTGCCCGACACGCTGCGGCTCGACCCGCTGCTGGCGCTCCTGCGCAAGGACGGCTTCCAGCTGGCGGTGGTCCTCGACGAGTACGGCGGCCACGCCGGCATCGTCACGCTCGAGGACGTCATCGAGGAGATCGTCGGTGACATCGCCGACGAGCACGACCGGCTCGGCGACCAGGCCCAGCGACGCCGGGACGGGTCCTGGCTGATCTCCGGGCTGCTGCGGCCCGACGAGGTCGAGGACCTCACTGGTGTCGCGCTGCCCGAGAGCGAGGACTACGACACAGTGGCCGGCCTGGTGCTCCAAGTCCTCGGCCGGGTGCCCAGCACCGGTGACCTCGCCGAGGTGGCCGTGCCCGACCCCGAGCAGGACGACGACGACCGGCCGCGGGAGCGTCTGGTGACGCTGACCGTGGAGCACATGGACGGGCTGCGCATCGACCGGCTCACCCTCCGGGTGGTCGAGCCCGACCGGCCCGAGGAGGCGCCGGAGTGAGCGGCGGGACCGCGCTGGTCGTCGCGCTGCTGTTGCTGTTCGGCAACGCTTTCTTCGTGGGCGCCGAGTTCGCCCTGGTCTCCGCGCGACGCACCCAGATCGAGCCCCTGGCCGACGCTGGCTCGCGGATGGCCCGCACGACCCTGCGCGCCATGGAGAACATGTCGTTGGTCATCGCGGTCAACCAGCTCGGCATCACGGTCTGCTCGCTCGTGCTCGGTGCCGTGGGCGAGCCCGCGGTCTCGCACCTCCTGGAGCCCGTCCTCGAGGCGGCGCACGTGCCCGACTCGCTGTTGCACCCGCTCTCGTTCGCGGTCGCCCTGGCCGTCGTCGTGTATCTCCATGTCGTGCTGGGCGAGATGATCCCCAAGAACATCGCCCTGGCCGGCCCGGACCGGGCCGCCCTCGCCCTCGGCCCGCCGATCTGGGGCGTCGTGACCGTGCTGCGGCCGGTGATCGTGGTGATCAACGCGATCGCGGCCGCGGTGCTCCGGCTGATGGATGTGCGCCTCACGGACGAGGTCTCGTCGACGTACACCCGCGAGGAGGTCGCGGCCCTGGTCGAGGAGTCCCGCGGCGAGGGGCTGATCGAGCCGGCGGAGTACGACCGGCTGGCCGGCGCCCTCGGCTTCACCGAGAAACCTGTCTCGACCGTGCTGATGCCTCCCGAGACGCTCACGACCGTACGCCGCGGCTCGACCGCCGCGGACGTCGAGGCACTGTGCGCCAGCACCGGCTTCAGCCGGTTCCCCGTCGAGAGCGACGACGGCGAGCTGCTCGGCTACCTGCACATCAAGGACGTCCTGGAGACCGATGAGGCCCGACGGCAACGGGTGATCGAGGACAAGTGGACCCGCCCGTTCGCGACGGTGGGCGACGACGACCTCCTGCACGACGCCCTGGAGACGCTCCAGCGCCGCGGGGCGCACATGGCCCGGGTGGTGGACGGCCAGGGGGGCACGCTCGGGTTGGCCACGCTGGAGGACGTCATCGAGGAGCTGGTGGGCGAGATCCGGGACGCTGCCCACGAGTGAGCCGCGAGTGAGCCACGAGCGAAGCAGGGTGTCCGGACCGGCGGTTGTGGCGCCCGGTTCACGTACGCGGCACTAAGGTGACAGCGAGCCCGGAGCCCTCCGGGCAGGCAGCGGGCGAAGAACAGGGACCCAGGTGGACACGGACGCAGCGCGCGACACGCGCGTCTGGACGATCCCCAACGCGATCAGCGCCGCCCGTCTGGCCGGCGTACCGCTCTTCCTCTGGCTCGTCCTCGGCCCCGAGGCCGACGGCTGGGCGCTGGTCGTCCTCGCGGTCTCCGGGGCGACCGACTACCTCGACGGCTGGCTGGCCCGGAAGCTGAACCAGACCACCGTCGTCGGCCAGATCCTCGACCCGGTGGCCGACCGGCTCTACATCCTGGCCGTGGTGGTCGGCCTGGCCCTGCGCGACGTGATCCCGTGGTGGCTGGCCATCTCCCTCCCGCTCCGCGACCTGCTGATGTGGGGGCTGGTGCCCCTCCTGCGGACCCGTGGCTACAGCTCGCTCCCGGTGCACTTCCTCGGCAAGGCCGCCACCTTCAACCTTCTCTATGCCTTCCCGCTGCTGCTGCTGGGTGACGGGGACGGAGTCGTGGCGCGGCTGGCGCAGGTGTTCGGCTGGGCGTTCGCGATCTGGGGCGTCGGCCTCTACTGGTGGGCCGGGGTGCTCTACGCCTGGCAGGTCTACAAGCTGCTCAGCACCACCGAGCCGCGCAAGGCGACGGCACCGGAGTGAACGCGGAGACGACCGGCGTGACCCGGGAGCGCGAGCAGACGCTGCCCGACCGGGTGACCATGCCGTTGCTAACCCTGGTCACGAACGACGCGATCGACGAGGACTACGTGCACGCGGCCCAGCGCCGCGCCGTCGCGGGCGGTGCACCGCCCGCGTCGCCGGGCACCCGGCTCCGGGGCGCGGTCGTCGTGACCGCCGTCTTCGGGCTGCTGATCGCCCTGGCCGCGGTCCAGACGGCTCGCGACTCCGACGTCCAGCAGGCCGGCCGGGACGCACTCGTCCAGCGGATCGACGAGCGGAAGCAGGAGGTGAGCTCCCTCGAGGGCCGGATCAGGACGCTGCGCCGGCAGACCACGGACCTGCGGTCGACCAGCTCCCGCGTCCAGGGCCAGCTGGCCGAGGCCACGGTCTCCCTGCGCGCGCTCCAGATCGCCACTGGCTTCGTACCGGTCCACGGTCCCGGGCTGCGGGTCACCGTCTCCGACAACCCCGACGGCAGCGCGGACGGCCGGGTGCGCGCCACGGACCTGCGGCTGCTGGTCAACGGGTTGTGGCAGGCGGGTGCCGAGGCGATCGCCATCAACGGCCGCCGGCTCAGCAACATCTCCGCGATCATCAACTCCAACATCGCGATCGCGGTGAACCGCACACCGCTCACCCCGCCGTACGTCGTCGCCGCGATCGGCGACCGCAGCCTCGCGAGCCGGCTGCAGGACACGACGTCCGGCGCCCAGTTCCAGGCCCTGGCCGGGGAGTTCGGCTTTGCCGTCGACCGGCAGAATGAGACCGAGCTCGTGCTTCCCTCGGCCCCTGACACCCAGCTGCGGCTGCGGTACGCCGGCCAGGAGAGCGGGCCCCCCGACAACCAGGAGGACTCGCCGTGATCGCCGTGCTGGGGCTCGTCGTCGGCATCGTGCTCGGTCTGGTGCTGCGTCCTGCCGTGCCCGTCTCGCTGGACCCCTACCTTCCGATCGCGGTGGTGGCCGCCCTGGACGCGGTCTTCGGCGGCCTGCGTGCCTACCTCGACGGCATCTTCGACGACAAGGTGTTCGTGATCTCGTTCGTCAGCAACGTGCTGATCGCATCCGGCATCGTCTTCCTCGGCGACAAGCTGGGCGTCGGCGGGCAGCTCTCCACCGGTGTCATCGTGGTGCTCGGGATCCGGATCTTCTCCAACGTCGCCGCGATCCGGAGGCACCTGTTCCATGCCTGAACACGACCTGCCTCCCCACCCCGAGAGCCCCGTTGAACGGGAGGACCAGGGCCACGACGAGCGGCCGGACGCGGCCGTGGAGCCCCGCGACGACGGCCGCAGCCGGTTGTGGCGGGCGTTCCGGCGGCCGACCCGGGTCCAGGTGGTCGTGGCCGTACTGCTGGCGCTGGTCGGCTTCGCCGCGGTCACCCAGGTACGCACCAACCAGGGCGACGACACCTACGCCGGTCTGCGCGAGCAGGACCTGATCGACGTCCTGAACGGCCTGGCCGGCACCACCCAGCGTTCCGAGGGCGAGATCCAGCGCCTCGAGTCCACCCGGGACGACCTGCAGTCGGACACCAACGCGCGCCAGGCCGCGCTGGCACAGGCCCGGCAGCAGGCGCAGGCGCTCAGCATCCTGGCCGGCACCGTGCCGGTGCGGGGGCCAGGGGTCACGATCACGATCACGGAGGTGTCCGGACACGTCAGGGTCGGCCCGTTCATCGACATGGTCCAGGCCCTGCGCACCGCCGGCGCCGAGGCCATGCAGATCAACCACGAGGTCCGGGTGATCGCGCAGACCTCGTTCGAGGACGGCACCGGTGGGCTGCTGGTCGACGGCCAGTTGCTCGAGCCGCCGTTCACCGTGGACGTGATCGGCAACCCCGACGCGCTCGTCGCCGCGCTGCAGTTCCCGGACGGCCCCCGGGACGAGTTCGCCGAGGACGACGGCGCCGACCTGACCTTCCAGGAGGTCACCTCGGTGGATGTCGAGACGACTCGCGACGCGGCGGAGGCTGACGTCGCCCAGACCCAGCAGTAACGTTCCGGGCAACGTGCCCATCCCGCTTGACCTTGCCCACCGAGGAGACCGCGTGTACCCCGACGACCTGTCCTACACGACCGAGCACGAGTGGCTGCGCCACCCGGGGGAGCACGACGGTTCGGTGCGCGTCGGGATCACGCACTACGCCCAGGACCAGCTCGGCGACATCGTCTACGTCTCGCTCCCGGAGCTCGGCGCCACCATCGAGGCCGGCTCGACCTGTGGCGAGCTCGAGTCCACCAAGTCGGTCAGCGACATCTACGCGCCGGTCTCCGGCGAGGTGGTGACCCGCAACGAGGCCCTCGACGCCACCCCCGAGCTGGTCAACAACGACCCGTACGGCGGCGGCTGGCTGTTCGAGGTCGTGCCCAGCGACCCCTCGCAGCTCGAGGGGCTGCTCGACGCAGCGGCGTACGAGTCCTCGTTGGGCGGCTGACCGCAGCCGAGGCGGCTTCCGGCCCGGAACCGTGCGCAGGCAGCCTGCCCCACCACGAGCGGGACGACCTCGGCGGATTGGCTTGATCGAACGAGGACGGCTGATAGGTTCGCTGGCACCGGCGGCCTCACCCTCATCCTGAGGGTTCGAGCCCGGACTGGATCCGAGACGGAGGGAGCACGCGGTGCCGTTCTGCACCAACTGCGGGCACGCGAACCCGGACGACGCCCGGTTCTGCTCGCAGTGCGGCACCCGGCTCGACACCGGCACCGGTGCCGTCACCGACGACTCCCCGACGACCACGAACCCGGTGGTACCAGGGGAGCCGGTGGGGGAAAGCACCGCCACGATCCAGCTCGGTGGCACCGGCGACCCGAGCAAGACCGAGACCGGTGACCGGGCGCTCAACCCGGTCGATGCCGCAGCTGTCGACGCGCTGCCCACAGGGCACGCGCTCCTCGTCGTCCAGCGCGGACCCGGCTCCGGCTCGCGGTTCCTGCTCGACGAGGACGTCGTGCGCGCCGGCCGGCACCCGGACAGCCAGATCTTCCTCGACGACGTGACCGTGTCGCGGCACCACGCGGAGTTCCATCGCCAGGGCGACACCTTCACGGTCAGTGACGTCGGCTCGCTCAATGGCACCTATGTCAACCGCGACCGGATCGACACGGTCCAGCTGACCGACAGCGACGAGGTCCAGATCGGGAAGTACCGGCTGGTCTTCTTCTCCGGCCACGAGATCCGCTGACCCGAGCATGGCCACCGAGTCCCCTGACTCCTCGACTGCCCGCAGCGCGGTCGCGGCCGACGGGGCGCGGATGAACATCGGCGAGGTGCTCGAGCTGCTCCGCGACGACTTCCCCTCGATCTCCATCCCCAAGATCCGGTTCCTGGAGGAGAAGGGGATCGTGACGCCCGAGCGGACCTCGGCGGGCTATCGCAAGTTCTCCCACGCCGACGTCGAGCGGCTGCGCTACGCGCTGCTGCTCCAGCGCGACCACCACCAGCCGCTGGCGCGGATCGGCGAGATCCTCGACGCGATCGACCGCGGCCTCGAGCCGCCGCCACTGGTCGACCTGACCCCGAGCGTGCCCGACGTGGCACTGTCGGCGGACGGGTTGCCCAGCCCCGAGTCGTTCCGCCGCCAGGACGACCTGCGGCTCTCCCGGCGCGAGCTGGTCAAGATCGCCGGGATCAGCGAGGAGCAGCTCGACCAGCTCGAGCAGTACGGCCTGGTGGTGTCGCGCCGCGGCACCGGCCACTACGACTCCGACGCGCTGGTCATCTGCACGACGGCCCGGGAGCTGGCGGACTTCGGCCTCGAGCCGCGCCACCTGCGCGCGTTCAAGACCGCCGCCGACCGGGAGGTCGGCCTGGTCGAGCAGGTGCTGGCGCCCCAGCGCCGAGCCGCGGACCCGGCGGCCGCCGCCCGCCGCGAGGACACGGTCTCCCAGCTGGCCGCCCTGTCGGTGCGGATGCACGCCACGCTGGTCAAGGCGGGGCTGAGCCGCCTCTGACCAGCGTGCCCGGACCCTCCGCGGGGCGGGCTGGCCGCCGACCGGAGTCACCGGGCGGGAGTAGTGTGAAGTCGTGCGCGAAGTGGATGTCATGGGCGTCCGGGTCGAGATGCCGTCCAACCAGCCGATCGTGCTCCTGCGCGAGGTGTCCGGCGAGCGCTACCTGCCCATCTGGATCGGCGCTGTCGAGGCCACGGCCATCGCGTTCGCCCAGCAGGGCGTCGTACCCCCACGCCCGCTCACGCACGACCTGCTCAAGGATGTGCTCGAGGCCACCGGCAACCAGCTCGACGAGGTCCGGATCACCGAGGTCCGCGACGGCGTCTTCTTCGCCACCCTGGTCTTCGGCTCCGGGGCCGAGGTGAGCGCGCGACCGTCGGACTCCATCGCGCTCGCCCTGCGCACCGGCTCGCGGATCTTCTGCGCGGAGGAGGTGCTCGACGAGGCCGGCCTCGCAGTGCCCGCCGAGCAGGAGGACGAGGTCGAGAAGTTCCGGGAGTTCCTCGACCAGGTGACGCCGGAAGACTTCGACGCCCACTGACTTCCGCCCGCCGGGATAGTCCGTGACGATTCCGTTGTGGAGAACGGTGTTCGTACGACGGAATCGTCACGGACTATCCCGACAACCCGGGCAACCCTCAACCTCGGCGTGAGGGTCAGACACACCGGGTGTCGGTCGTTGACCGGCCCGGAGGGGCGCCGTACCTTGAACTGTCCCCGTTGTAGTTCCACGGTTGTGACGCCTGCGGACTACCCTGACCGGGACCGGCCCCTGCGGAGGAGATGCGCGTGAACGAGCAGAACGACACTGGCGAGCTGCGCGACAGCATCGACGTGGCCCTGGCCGCCGAGGCGGCCGAGGAGCAGGGGCTGCTCTTCATCGACGACGTGTCGCCGGTGCCGAGCGATCTGGGCTACCGCGGCCCGACCGCGTGCAACGCCGCCGGCATCACCTACCGCCAGCTCGACTACTGGGCGCGCACCGGGCTGGTCGAGCCCACCGTCCGCGGCGCCTCGGGCTCCGGCTCGCAGCGGCTCTACTCCTTCCGCGACATCCTGATCCTCAAGGTCATCAAGCGGCTGCTGGACGCCGGCATCTCGCTGCAGAACATCCGGACGGCCGTCCAGTTCCTCCGCGAGCGCGGCACCGACGACCTGACCCGCGTGACGCTGATGAGCGACGGCGCCTCGGTCTACGAGTGCACCAGCAACGACGAGGTCATCGACCTGCTCCAGGGTGGTCAGGGCGTCTTCGGCATCGCGATCGGCGGGGTCTGGCGCGAGATCGAGGGCACTCTCGCCGAGCTCCCGAGCGAGCGGGCGGCCGAGGACGCCGAGCCGACGCCCGGTGACGAGCTCGCTGCTCGCCGCGCCGCGCGTACTGCCGGCTGACCGCTGCCCCGGCCTTCGGGTCGGGAGTTCGGACCGCGGGCAGGTACGATTGCACCGCTGACCATCCCGCACGGGAGAGTCTCCGGCCCTCGTCCCCAAGGTTTGGGGACGTACTCGACCGGAGCGCCGAAGGGGCAACTCCTCCCCGGAACCTCTCAGGCGCCAGGACCGCGCGGGACAGGCAACTCTGAAGGCCCGACGGCGGGACGACAGAGGGGGAGGGCCCGAACGA
>Ga0136846_1215248_pt1 | contig 34067 bp, 30 predicted proteins | sample HopSoiMetagenom2_FD_96841 | JGI IMG/M metagenome (GOLD analysis project Ga0136846, IMG submission 96841) | Grasslands soil microbial communities from Hopland, California, USA - 2 Assembly 2016 (version 4) | ecosystem: Environmental > Terrestrial > Soil > Grasslands | place: USA: Hopland...
ATGCCGCCACCCGAGCCCGAGGGGTCCTCCAAGCGTGTCTGGCTGGGAGTGTTGATCGGCGCGCTGATCGTCGGGTTGCTCGGCCTCGGCGGCTATCTGCTTGCGCAAAGCCTGAACAGTAATGATGCAACCAGCAACGCGATGCCGAACGTGGTGACCAAGCAGTACGCCGACGCCAAAACGCAACTCGAGGGCGACCCCTACAAGCTCACGGTGAAGAAGAAGCCCAAGTTCACCACGTCTGTGCCTGCGGGCCAGGTGCTCGCGCAGAGCATCGCCGCGAACGATCCCGTCGAGCCCGGAACCACGGTCACGCTAACCGTAGCCGAGAAGCCGCCGTTGATCGCGGTACCGAGCCTGCATTGCGACACGCTCGAGACGGCTCAGACGAAACTCCCCAACGGTTTGTCGCTTGGCGGGAAGGCGACCGCGACGACCCCCGATCCCTCGTGTCCCGAGGGCACGATCATCGATCAGGATCCCGCCGCAGGGGATCAGGTGGAGCAGGGCAGCCTGGTCAACGTGACGCTCAACCCCTCCGCGCCGACGACCGTCACGCTCGAGGACTACACCTGCACGCCGTTCCCCAAGGCGAAGAACGCGCTGACGAAGCTCGGCCTCGTGGTCGCATATCGGGGAACGACCACTCCGCTTGCGCAGTGCCCGAACGAGAACTTCGTCGCGTTGCAGGATCCGGGAGCGGGGAACGTCGTCCCGGTCGGGAGTACGGTGAACCTCTATACGGGTTCATCGTCCATCAGCCCATCGCCGACGGAGAGTCCATCCCCGTGACCGAGTACGTGACCGAGCAGTTCACCCCGCAGGAGCGTGCGACGCTCGAGCCGTTCGTGTCGAACCTCGACGGTCCGGTGTTCGCGCTGACCAACCTGCCCGAGGCCGTGAAGGGCGCCATGTTCGCGCGGTACTCCCGCACGACCAAGTCGCTCCGCCGGCTGTTCCTCGACGAGTTCGCCGACGACGTCCTGCGGCTCGGCACCGCGGAGGCACGCGGCCGATCGGAACGCGCCGCGGGGATCTACGAGCGGGTGTTCGTCGAGTACGGCGACGACTCGGTCGCGCAACTCGGAGGCGTCCACCTCGCGTGCGAACAGTCGTCGCAGCTTCTTGCCAAGGCGCTCGAGTGGGGACGCTTGGCCGCCTACCTGGAGCAATCGACGCGGTACATGCGGTACGACGACAAGCCCGGCGGCCGGTGGCGCGCCACCGTCCCAGCGGAGCTCGAGCACACGCCGCTCGGCGACACGTACGCCGCGTTCTTGGATGACGCATTCACGATCTACGGCGAGCTGTACGAGCGTCTCGAGCCGTGGTTCAAGGAGCGGTTCCCCAAGCAGCCCGACGACACGGACTTCGTCTACCGCCAGACGCTCTTGGCCAAGACGTGCGACACGTTGCGGATGCTGTTACCGGCGGGCACGCGATCCAACCTCGGGATCTACGCGACGGGGCAGTCCTACGAGCAGCTGCTCATGCGCCTGGGGCAGCACCCGCTCGCCGAGATGCGCGACTACGGTGAGCTGATGCTGACGGAGCTTCGCTCCGTGATCCCAGAGTTCCTGAAGCGCGTCGATCAGCAGGAGCGCGGCGTCGAGTGGAGCGACTACTGGAAGGCGGTTCGCGAGCGCACCGACGAGCTGACGCACAAGCTGGTCGGCGACATCCCGCCAGAGCCGCGCGCATCGGTCAACTTGGTTGACTATGACCCGGCGGGCGAGCTGAAGGTCACGGCGGCGGTGCTCTACGCACACAGCGCACTGCCCGACGACCAGCTGCTCGACGTCGTCCAGGGCATGACCGACGAGGAACGCGCCGAGATCCTCGCGACCAGCGTCGGCGACCGGGGCAACCGGCGGCACAAGCCGGGCCGTGCGTGGGAGCGGACGCAGTACCGGTTCGACGTGCTGTGCGACTACGGCGCCTACCGAGACCTGCAGCGCCACCGTCCGCTGACGCTCGAGTGGCAGCGCCTGACGCCGGCGTTCGGGTACGACGTCCCGGCGGCGATCTCGGAGGCCGGCCTTGCCGACCGGTGGGATCTCGTGATGACGCGATCGCGCGAGACATACGAGGCGATCGCGGCGGCAGGCTTGCCGGACGTCGCGCAGTACGCCGTGTCGATGGCCTACCGCATCCGGTTCGTGATGCAGATGACCGCGCGCGAGGCGATGCACCTCACCGAGCTGCGTTCGCAGCCGACCGGGCACCCGGTGTACCGCGCGGTCGCGCAGGAGATGCACCGGCAGATCTCGGCCGTGCACCCGGCGATCGGCGCCGCGTTCACGCATATGTCCTACGAGGACGTCGATCTGGAGCGCCTCGAGGCGGAGCGTCGGACCGAGCGCAAGCGCAACGCGTAGCGCGGCTAGCCACGAACGGCATCGCGCCTATCCTCGAAGGATGCGCTCAGTTTCACGTCCTTCGGTCACCGGCGTCGAACGGCGGAACGCCCTCATCGCTGCGTTGATCCTCGCCGCAGCGAGTGGCGTCATCCTGACGATCGCGCTCAGGGCCGGCGTGATGAAGGATCTGGAGGTCTACCTCGTCGCGGGCCGGCGGTTCGGCGACGGGGCGAGCTTGTATGGCGCGCACTTCGGCGCGGCCCTCCGGACGCCGCTCCCCTATACATACCCGCCGATGTGGGCGGCGGCGATGGCGCTCGTCGCGTGGCTCCCGTGGAGCTGGGTCGACGTGGCGTGGACCCTCGTCGACCTCGCGCTGCTGTGCTGGGTCGTGCATCTGTCGTACGCACGGCTGTTGGGACGCTTGGGCGAGCGGCGGTGGATCGCATGGGCCAGCTTGGTCGCGGTGTCCGGCCTGACGGCACCCGTCCTGTCGGTGTTCGACCTCGGTCAGATCGGCATCGTGCTGATGGCGTTGGTGCTGGCCGACACCGTCCCGCGCCACACCCGGCTGCCTCGCGGCGTGATGGTCGGGGTCGCGATCGCGATCAAGGTCTTGCCCGGCGTGTTCGTCCTGTATTGGGCGATCACCAAGCGGTGGCGCGCGGTGATGCTCTCGGCCGCGACGGCCGGCGCGCTGTGGGGCGTGACCGCGTTGCTTCGGCCGGGGATCTCGAGCAACTACTGGTTCGAGGTGGTGATCCATCCGGAGCGCGCTGGGGACGCCGCCGATGTGTTCAACCAATCGCTGAACGGGACGCTCCTGCGGCTCGGGGTCAGCTCGATGGCGGTGTGGGCGGTGCTCGCCGCGGGCGTGATGGTCCTCGGACTGTGGCGCGCTCGCGAGGCCCACGTGGCCGGCAACGAACCGGCGGCCGTTTCGCTCGTGGCGCTGGCCGGCGTGCTCGTATCGCCCATCTCGTGGGTGCATCACGCGGTGTGGATCGTCCCGGTCGGCGGCGTGCTGCTGGGCGACGGCGGTAACCGTCGCCGGTGGATCGCGTGGGCCACGACCATGCTGCTGTTCGTCGCGGACGTGCCGCTGTGGGGACGAGCCGGCGTGCCGCTGGGCGTGTTCCACGTCATCACGGAGAACGCATACGTGCTGGCGATGCTCGTTCTGCTCGTGCTTATGCCGACCGATCGTGAGCCCACGCGCATCGTCCTGCCCGATCTCGAGGCCAGCGAGGCGACCAAGGCGCCCGCACACGCGTGAGCACGCCGCAAGCAGATCCGTCCGGCAGGGTCACCGGCGTGATCCGAGACGGACGGCTCGACGACGTCACCGTCGAAGGCCTGGCGTCCGCAGATTCCGGCGAACCGCTGACCCGCTCGTCACGGTTCTACGTCGGGTCGCTGGCCAAGCAGTTCGTGGCCGCATGCGCTCGCACTCTCGTCGACGACGGGGTGCTCAACGTCGACGCGCCCGTGTCCGAGTACATCGTTGAACTTCCGGCGTGGGGGAACGACGTGCGCGTCCGTCATCTGATCCATCACACGTCGGGGATCTCCGATCGAGACCGCGGGGGCTCACCACCCCCGCCCGGGGGCTACCGAAAGACGGGCGACGCGGACCTGATGGCTGAGATCCGGACGCTCGAGACGACGGCGTTCGCCCCGGGGACGCGCTACGCGTACTCGAATCGCGGATACCAACTGCTCGGACAGATCGTCGCCGCGGTGGGCGGACGGTCGCTGCCATTGCTCGCGGAGGAACGCCTGTTCGCGCCGCTCGACATGAGGACAACGTTCTTCCGTGACCAGGAGACGGCGTTACCGCCGGAGGCCGCGCGCGGGCACTTCATCGCGAACGACGGTCGCATCTACGTCGAACCGGCGCGGTTCCATGCCGTCGGCGCCGGTGGTCTCTGGACGACGGTGGATGACCTCGCGCGATGGGATGCCGCGTTCTACGACGACGGATCGATCGCGTCGAAGCTCGTGCAGCGCGGCGCGCTCGACGACGGGACGCCGATCCACTACGGCTGGGGCATCTCGATCCGTTCGCATCGAGGGCTCCCGATCCAGAGCCATGGCGGGGGCTTCCCCGGCTGGACGGCGAAGATGGCGCGCTTCCCGACCGAGCGCACCACGGTGATCATCCTCGCGAACGGCGAGACCGGCGACGTCAGTGCGGACGCGTTCGCGTTGGCCGACCGTGTGCTCGGCGATGCGTTGGATCCTTCAGCGCCGCACGCGGACGAAACGTTCGACGGCGTGACGTAGGACCTAGGCGGGCGCCGGCGCGAGCGGCGTCGCGGGCAGCGCGCCGGTGACCTGCGTGCCACGGTTCGGCGCGGCCTCGACACGCAACGTGCCACCGAGCGCCCCGAGCCGGTCGAGCATGTTCTGGAATCCGGCGCCCATCCCCTGATCGCGCGTGTCGAACCCAGCGCCGTCGTCCTTGACGACGAAGGTCAGGCCGCCGTCGTGCGCCTCGACGGTCACCGTGACGGTCGCACCGTCGCCGGCGTATTTGGTCGCGTTCTGCAGCGCCTCGAGAACGCAGAAGTAGATCGTGGCTTCGGCCTCGGGCGCGAAGCGCCCGAGGCCGTCGGTCCGCACCGTCACCGGCAGGGCCGAGCGCCGGGCGGCGGCCTGCAGGGCGTCGGGCAACCCCCGGTCGGCGAGCAGCGGCGGGTAGATCCCGTGCGCGAGGTCACGGAGCTCTTGCAAGGTGTCCTCGACAGCGGTCGAGAGGCCGTCGAGCACCTCGGCCGCCTTCGCCGGGTCCTTGTCCAGCATCGTTCGCGCGAGCTTCACCTGGATCCCGAGCGCGACGACGTGCTGCTGCGCGCCGTCGTGGAGGTTCCGTTCGATCATGCGGCGCGCCGTGTCGCCGGCCGCCACGATCCGACCGCGCGAGGCCTGGAGCTCGTCGGCTTGGCGTTGGACCTCTTGCAGGGATTCCTCGAGGGCCGAGTCGAGACGCGCGTTGTGCAGGACGACGCCGAGCTGGCGCGCGATCTCGACAAGCGTCCGCTCGTCGTCGGAGCTGTATGTCGTCCCGCTCACCGGGCGCTCGATCACGAGCACGCCGAGCAGCTCACCAGCGTGCGCCATCGGGGCGAGCCGCACGTACGCGTCCTCCCGACCTTCGAGCATCTGCGGCATCCACACGCTCAGCCATCCGTGACCCGAGAGGCCGGCCTGGACGACGACGACCGGCTCGAGATCGCCGAGGTCGATCGCCTGTCGGTCGATCTCGGGATCGCCGATCCATGGCCGAAGCGTCGCGCCGTGCAGCGTCCACAGCTCCACGGCCTGCAGATCCAACGCCTCGCGGAGCTGTTCGGCCGACTGGAGCGCGAGCTCGTCGAGCGGGATCGCGCGTGACATCCGCGCGCTGAACGTGCGCGTGAGGTCGGCGCTCGACGCGCGATCGCGCGAGACGAGCCGTCGCGCCCATGCGTCGATCCGCGGGGCGGCCGAGCGATACACGAGTGCGGCGACGACAACGACGATCAACGCGAGCCCGAGGAACCACCGTTCGTCCGATGTGGGCTTGCGGCCGGCGAGCAGCACGACGGCGACGTAGACCGCAGCGACGATCGCGAGGAGCGCGGCGACCGAGAGCGTCGCGACCAGCGCCGGGTCGACCGCGCGCGCGACCGACGACCAGCGCAGCGAGAGCACGCAGGGCACGATCGCGACCAAGCCGGCGAGCGCCCCGAGCCACACGGTGACGTCATGGTCGAACACCGCGTCGAGGCCCCAGACGACCAGCACGCCGAGCACAGCGACCAGGGCGCCCCACACGAGCCATCGGGTCGCGGCGCGCACGCGTCACTCCGCCCGCAGGACCATCGCCGGTCTCGTCCGGCGCGCGGCGAGCGCGGGTCCGATCGAGATGAGCACGGCGACGGCGATCGTGACGGGGACCGCCGCAGCCGCCGGCACCCAGGCGACGACCGGCACCGACACGACGCCGAGGTTCGTCGCGAACAACGACCACCCGAGCCGGCCGATCAGGATCCCCGTCGGGACGCCGATCACGAGCGCGACGACCGCGAGCACCACCGACTGCCAGGCGACCGTGCTCGCCACCTGACGCTTCTTGAAGCCGAGCGTCCGCAGGATCGCCAGGTCCTTGCGGCGCCGGCGGACCGACGTGATGAGCACGTGGATGAGCGTCGCCAGCGCCGCCAGCGTGAAGAGCGACGCGAAGACGAGCGGCACGTTCTCGGACCGCTGTGCCTCCTTCGTCGAGTCGCCGAGGTTGCTCAGCTTTCCGGGTTGGAACGCCGCCTGGAGCCCACGGAGCTCATGGTTGATCTCGTCGCTCACGGCCTGTTGATCCGCGCTGGAGGCGAAACGTCCCATCGCGAGGCCGACGGTCGCGTCCGGGTAGAACCGCTTGAGGCCGTCGTACGTCATACCCGCTCCCTGCCCGAATCCCGGGCCGAATCCGAAGTCGGGGAACACCGGCTCGCCCACGATCGTGAGGTCGTACGTCTGCCCAGCCGCGGAGACGGGGATCCGGTCCCCGAGTTTGGCGCCGATCTGATCGAGCGTGATCGAGCCGAGCGCGATCTCGTCGTCGCTGGTCGGCCACCTCCCGGCGAGCATCGTCGGCACCACGGGTGAACCCTTCACCGGCGACAGCCCCCAGGCGTTCGCGGACACGACCGAATCGCCCTGGCCCACATACAGAGAGTTCTGGAAGTTCCCGATCGTCATGTCCGTGAAGCCGGGGTTGCGCTCGAGTACCGGCACGGCCCGTTGCTGGAACAGCTTTCCCGAGAAGGGGCTCCCGGTGCCGAAATCACCGGTCACGCCCCAAAGCGCCGGCGTGTCCACGAAGTGCCTCATGCTCGCGGCGAATCCGAATGCGGCGACCATCGCGGCGACCGTGAGCGAAAGCCCGATGACGGCGCTGCGGACCGGCGTGGCGGTGCGTCCGTGGCCCGGTTCGAGTGCGAGACGGGCTCCGGCGACCGCCGACACCGGCAGCCCGATCGACCCGAGCGCCGACGCGACCCTCGACGGCCGCCCCGATCCCGGGAGCTCTGCCGCACCCGCGGCTCCGCCGCGCGCGGCAGCCAACCGCCACGCAGGCAGGCCCGTCAGCAGCATCGCCACGGCGACGACCCCGACGGCCGCCGCGATCGTGATGCCGGGATCGACGTACAGGCCATGGATGGGATCGATCAGCTTCGCGATACCGAAGCTCGTGAAGGGCGAGACCGCGACGGACGCCGCCACCGCGATCAGTGCGCCCCCGACGCCCACGATCGCGCCGGTGACGAGCGCCACGCCCGTGATCTGCCCGCGGGACATCCCGAGCGCGCGAAGGATCGGGTCCTCGGTCGACGCGAGGATCGTTCGCCTGATCAACGCTTGCCCAACGACGAGCAGGCCGGCGATGACCATCAGCCACCCGAAGAGACGCGTGATGATCGACCGCAGGTGGGTCGACCGCCCGGCGGTGATCGCCTCTTGCGTCATGTCGAAGAAGAACGCGTTCGGCTGGACCTGCAAGACTGCGTCGCCGAACAGAGGGATATCCGCGAGGCCACGCTTCAGATGCAGCGCCGCGGCGTCGCATCCGAACTCCGTATTCTTGTGCGCCTCGTAGAAGGGATACGTCGTGACGACCGAGCTGTCGGTCCCGTTGAGGTCGTTCGGGGTGAGCACGATGCCGGTCACGGTGAGCGGGATGGGCTTCTCGAACGCTCCGGGAGGCGGCTTGCCCCCCGAGAAGATGTCATCCGGCGACACACTGTGGGAGATCATCTGCACGTAGATCGTGTCGCCGACGTTGGCATGCTCGTAGCCAGGGCCCCACGCCACGAGCGCCTCGTTCGACGCCTCGGGGTACCGCCCCTCCATGAGCTTCATGGGCAACGGCGCGTCGGGTCGCTGGGGTGCGATCACGCTGGCCTGGAACGCGTCGCGTTTCCCGTACAGCGGAGTCTTCTTGTCCGCCAAGAAAGCGCCGACCGGATTGACCAACATGAAGCGCTCCGCAGAGGCGACCATCGGCAGGCTCGTGACCTTGTCGAGATCGATCGGGGGGAAGAACCCGTTCGCGCAACCCGCGGTCAGCACCTCGGGCTCGTGCGCCGCGGAGCGATAGCGGGCATAGGCGCTGTCGGACCGTCGTGCGGAGGTCAACGCTGTGATCGCGATCGCGCCGACGAGGCCTGCCCCGAGCGTCAGGACGACCACCGACGCGAGCCGGTCGCGCAGGTCGGCTCGCGCCCGCATCCGAACGCCGCTCACGGCGAGGCGTCCTCCGGAAGGATCCCGAACACCCCCGTGTCGCTCGCGGCCGGCTCCTGCCCGCCGTCGTCGATGCGCCCGTCCTTCATGTGCACGATCCGCTCCGCCGAAGCAGCGACCTCGTCGTCGTGCGTGACCATCACGATCGTCTGGCCGCTCCCGTGCAGCCGTCGGAAGAGCTCGAGGATCTCGAGACCGCCCGCGGAGTCGAGCGAACCGGTGGGCTCGTCCGCGAGCAGCAGGGTCGGCTCGTTCGCAAGCGCCCGGGCGATCGACAGCCGCTGCCGCTGGCCGCCCGACAGCACGCCCGGCGAGCTCGACGCCTTGTCGGCGATCCCGAGCAGGTCCAGAAGATCCATGGCTCTCGACTCCGCCGCGCTCCGCGACCGACCCGCGACCACGGCGGGCAGCGCCACGTTCTCGCGAACCGTCATGCCCTCGAGCAGATTGAAGAACTGGAACACGATGCCGATATGGCGGCGCCGCATCACGGCGAGGTCATCGTCGGACAGCCCCGCGATCTGTTCCCCCGCGATGTCGATCTCACCGTCGGTCGGGGCATCGAGGCCTGCGACGAGGTTCAAGAGGGTCGACTTGCCGCAGCCGGAGGGACCCATGATCGCCACGAAGGCGCCGGAGCTCACCTCGAGGTCGATCCCTCGGAGCGCCCGAACGGGCACCTGATCCTCATCCGCGGCCTCGAAGGTCTTGCGGACGCCACGCAGCCGGAGCGCCGGAGCGCCGTTGCTCTGAGTCTCCATCCGCAAGCAGGCTACGGGCATCGCCTCTCGCACGCGACCGCAGGGCCACCACCCTTCGAGGTGAGGGAGCCACCCCAGCTCAGCGAGGTCGTCGACAGGGGTGTTTCGGTACGCTGAACCCTTCCGATGGACCGCGACGCGACCTTCCTGTTGTCCCTGGTGACCTTCGCGGTCGCCGCGTGCGCGGTGGGCATCTGCGGCTGGATCATGTGGGCACGCAGCCGCCCGGCCGCCGACGCGCCGAGCGTGACGACCGAGCATCCGGGCGTACCCGAGGAGTCGTGATGCTCACGCTCCTCGACCTGCGTGAGCGGGGCGGGCGGCTCGAACCCACCAAGCTCGAGATCGATCCCGCCACGGCCGAAACCGTCCGCGAGATCTTGCAGCGCGTCTTCGTCGAGGGCGACGAGGTCCTGGTCGAGCTTGCCGCGGAGTTCGACAAGGCCGACCTCTCCGACACGGGCATCCTGGTCGAGGCCGAGGACTTCGTGCGCGCCGGGCGGGACACGCCCGACGACCTGAAGCAGGCGCTCGACGACCTGATCGACCGGTTGCGAGACCTTGCCGAGCGTCAGACGCCGCGCGAGTGGTGGCACGAGCGCGACGGCGTGCGCTTCGGCGAGATCGTGCGGCCACTCCAGACGATCGGGTGCTACGTGCCCGGCGGCCGGGCGCGCTACCCGTCGACGGTCGCGATGACCGTCGTGCCCGCCGTCGTCGCCGGCGTCGAGGAGATCGTGGTGTGCACGCCGCCGCAGACCGACGGCTCCGTGCCGGCGGCGGTGCTGTACGCGGCGAAACGCGCGGGTGCGACGCACGTCGCACGTACGGGCGGCGCGCAGGCGGTCGCCGCGATGGCCTACGGCACCGAGTCGATCCCGGCGGTCGACCGGATCGTCGGGCCGGGCAACGTCTACGTGACCGAGGCGAAGCGCCAGGTCGCCGGGTTCGTCGGGATCGACGGTTTGGCGGGCCCCTCCGAGCTCGCGATCGTGGCCGACGGCGACGTCGACCCGCGGATGGCCGCCCTGGACCTGATCGCGCAGGCCGAGCACGACCCGCACGCCTGCACCTATTTCTTGACGCCCGACCAAGCGCTGGTCGAGAAGATCAACGCGGCCTTCGAGCAGGAGCTCCCGCAGGCGGGCCGCAGCGAGATCGTGGAGCAGGCCATCAAGCACACGAAGCTCATCTTGGTCCGCGACCTCGACCAGGCGATCAACGCCCTGAACGACCTCGCCGCCGAACACGTGTCCCTGCTCGTCTCCGACGTCGACGCGGTCCTGCCGAAGGTACGGAACGCCGGCGCCGTGTTCCTCGGACACTGGACGGCGGTGCCCTACGGCGACTATGGCGTCGCCTCGAATCACGTCTTGCCGACCGCGGGCACCGCCCGGTTCTCGAGCGGGCTGCGCACGTCGGACTACGTCACCGTCAGCTCGGTGATCCAGATGGGCCCGGAGGCGGCCCGCCGCTTCACCCCCGGTACCTCGGCGATCGCACGGGCCGAAGGGCTCGTGGGCCACGCGAAGGCGATGGACGCGCGTGCCGAGGAAGCCGGGGGCGCATGAGCGTCGGCGCCGATCCACGACCGGGTCTCCGCGACATCGAGGCCTACGACTCGCCGCAACTCGACGTGGCGGTTCGCCTCAACACGAACGAGTGCCCGCACCCGTTGCCCGAGGACTTCACGGATGAGCTCGCGGCGGCGATCCACGACCTGCCGTTGCACCGCTACCCCGACGGGCAGATGCGCCGGCTGCTGGCCGACCTCGCGGCCGCGTCGATGCACCCGGTCGAGGGCGTCTGGGCCGCGAACGGGTCGAACGAGATCCTGACCGAGCTGCTGCAGGCCTACGGCGGCCCCGGCCGGCGTGCCGCGCTGTTCGAGCCGACCTATCTGTTGCACTCGCGGCTTGCTCGCTTGACCCACACGGAGGTCGAGCACCTCGCGCTGCCGCGGAACTTCGTGCTCGGTGATGCCGAGGTCGGCGCCGTCGTCGCTGCGTCGCCCGACATCGTGTTCGTGTGCTCCCCCAACAACCCGACCGGCAACGCACAGCCGTTGTCGGCGATCGTCGCGATCGCGAAGGCCCTGCCGAACGCGCTCGTGATCGTCGACGAGGCCTACGGCGAGTTCGCACCGGCCGCGTCAGCGCAGGCGCTGATCGCCACGAACCCCAACATCGCGATCACGCGAACGTTCTCGAAGGCGTTCGCGCTGGCCGGCGCCCGGATCGGGTACCTCCTCGCCGCGCCCGAAGTGGTCGCGGACGTGCAGCGGGTGCGTCTGCCCTACCACCTGTCGGCGCTCACGCAGACGGCGGGCATCGTGGCCCTGCGCCACCGTGAGGAAGCGTCGGCATTGCTTGGCGCGATCAGGGTGCAGCGCGACCGGATCAGCCGGGAGCTGCGCACACTGCCGCGCGTCACCGTCTATCCGAGCGACGCGAACTTCGTGCTGTTCGTCCCGCCGGTCGACGCGGGGGCGGTGTGGAAAGGCCTGCTCGACCGAGGAGTGCTGGTCCGCGACCTCAGCACGGTCGTGCCCAACGCCCTGCGCGTCACCGCCGGCACCGAACCCGAGACCGACTCGTTCCTGATCGCGATCAAGGAGGTCCTCGCCGCATGAGCCGCACCGCGGCGATCACGCGCGCGACGAAGGAGACCGATCTCACCGTGGAGCTCACGCTCGACGGGACGGGCAACGCGGTCGCCGACACCGGGATCCCCTTCTTCGATCACATGCTGCAGCAACTCGGCAAGCACGCGGGGTTCGATCTGTCCGTGACGTGCAAGGGCGACCTCGAGGTCGACGGCCACCACACCGTCGAGGACTGCGGCATCGCGCTCGGCGAGGCGCTGAAGGAAGCGCTCGGCGACAAGGCCGGCGTGCGCCGGTTCGCCTCGATCACCGTGCCGCTCGACGAGGCGGCGGTCGAGGTTGCACTCGACCTCGCCGGACGCACGTTCGTCGTCTACGAGGTGCCGGTCCCCTACGAGACGATCAACGGCTTCGACACGGGGCTGCTCGAGGATTTCATGCGCGCCTTCGCGCAGAGCGGCGAGGTCACGATCCACGCGCACCTACGGTATGGGCGCTCGCCGCATCACATCTGTGAGGCCACGTTCAAGGCGCTCGCAAAGGCGCTCGGCGATGCGTGCGCGTTGACCGGCCGAGGCGGCGTGCCGTCGACCAAGGGAACCCTATCGGGCTGATGTCCGCGACGATCGCCGTCCTCGACTACGGCAGCGGGAACCTGCACTCGGTGTCGCGCGCGCTCGCGCACGTCGGCGCCGACGTCCGCGTGGCCGACCGACCCGACGACGTTGCCGGCGACGCGGTGCTGATCCCTGGCGTCGGACACTTCGGCCAATGCGCGCGGGCACTCCGCGGCGCCGGCTTCGAGGCGCCGATCCGCAAGGCCGCCGACGAAGGCCGCCCATTGATCGGCGTCTGCGTCGGGATGCAGATCCTGTTCGAAGCCAGCGAGGAGGACGACGAGCCCGGACTCGGCATCCTGCCCGGCGTGGTGCGGCGGCTGCCCGACACCGTCCGCGTGCCGCACATGGGCTGGAACACCGTCGCGTGGGCCGGCCGGCGTCACCCGTTCGTCGCCGACATCCTCGACCAGACGTCGTTCTACTTCGTGCACTCGTATGCGCCGGACCTCGGTGCGGATGCGGTCGGCGCCACCGAGCACGGCCGTACGTTCGCCGCGGTGGTGGCACGCGACAACGTGTTCGCGACGCAGTTCCACCCCGAGAAGTCGGGCGAGGCGGGCCTGCAGCTGTATGCCAACATCGTCCGGGAGGTGGCGGCGTGATCGTCATCCCGGCGATCGACCTCCGCGGTGGGCGCGCGGTGCGGCTGCTCCGCGGCGACCCGGCCGCCGAGACGGCGTATGCCGACGACCCGGTCGAGGTCGCGTCGCGTTTCCAGGAGGACGGCGCCCGGCGTCTGCACGTGATCGACCTCGATGCCGCGCTCGAGCAGGGCGACAACCGCGATGTGTTGCGCGAGATCTGCCAGGCGGTGGCGATCCCGGTCCAGATCGGCGGCGGCGTGCGTTCGATGCCCGACATCCAAGCGGTGATCGACCTCGGCGCGTCCCGGGCGATCCTCGGGACCGCTGCGGCGCTCGACCCGGCGCTCGTGGCTCGCGCGGTCGAGGAGTTCGCCGAGCGCGTCCTCGTTGCGGTCGATGTCCGCGGCGGCCACGTGATGGTCAAAGGCTGGCAGGACGAAGGCCCGGAGCTCGAGCCGGCGATCGCCGCGCTCGAGGACGCCGGCGCGCCGCGGTATCTCGTCACCGCGATCGCGCGCGACGGCACGCTGGACGGGCCGGACCTTCGTCTGTACAAGCAGGTGCTGGCGCTGACCGAGCGCCCGGTGATAGCGAGCGGCGGCGTGCGCACCGCCGACGACATCTGGGCACTCCGCGACGAAGGCTGCGAGGCGGCCGTCACGGGCAAGGCGCTGTACGAGAAGACCCTCAAGCTGTCGCAGGTCATCCGGGGCTGAGGGCGACATGCTCGCGAAGCGCATCATCCCCTGTCTGGACGTCGACGCCGGCCGCGTCGTCAAGGGCGTGCGCTTCCAGGACCTGCGCGACGCCGGCGACCCAGTCGAGCTCGCCGCGCGCTACGACGCAGATGGTGCCGACGAGCTCGTGTTCCTCGACATCACCGCCACGATCGAGGGGCGTGCCGCAACGCACGACGTGATCGCGCGAACCGCAGAGCAGGTGTTCATCCCGCTCACCGTCGGCGGCGGCGTGCGAGAACCGGACGACGTGCGGCGACTGCTCCGTGCGGGCGCCGACAAGGTCGCGCTCAACAGCGCGGCGGTGCGCGATCCGGAGCTGCTGTCGCTGTGTGCCGACAGCTACGGCGCGCAGTGCATCGTGATCGCGATCGACGCGGCGCGTCGCGACGGTGGCTGGGAGGTCTTCGTTGACGCGGGCCGCACACCGACCGGCCGCGACGCGGTCGCATGGGCGGAGGAGGCGACCGCCAAGCGCGGCGCAGGCGAGATCCTGCTCACTTCGATGGACCGTGACGGAACCGGCGAGGGTTACGACCTGGACCTCCTCGGGGCGGTGCGCGATGCCACCAACGTTCCGGTCATCGCCAGCGGCGGCGCCGGTACACCGGAGCACTTCGCCGACGGATCGCGCGTGGCCGACGCCGTCCTGGCCGCCAGCCGCTTCCACGACGGCGACCTGACGATCGCGCAGGTGAAGGACCACCTCGACGCCGAAGGGATCCCGGTTCGCATATGAATCTCGACGAGCTCGCGTTCGACGATCGCGGCCTGATCCCGGTGATCGCACAGGATGCCGAGAACGGCGATGTGCTGATGCTCGCGTGGGCGAACCGCGAGTCGCTCGAGCGGACGCTCGCCGAAGGCCGCATGGTCTATTGGTCCCGATCGCGTCAGGAGGTCTGGCGCAAGGGCGACACCAGCGGCCATGTCCAGCACGTCGAAGAGCTGCGCGTCGACTGCGACGCCGACGCCGTGCTCGCGCGAGTCCATCAGGAGGGCGCCGCGTGCCACACCGGCGAACGGCGCTGCTTCTTCCGCGGCCTGGAGGCACCGCAGGAATAGGCTGCGGCCGTGAGCGGCCTGAGCACCCCGGTCGTCGGCGTCGTCTTCCTGATCGCCACCGCCGCGACGTGGTTCGCGGGGCTCTTCCTCGCCGACAGCACCGACGTCCTCGACGACCGGTTCCACCTCGGCGAGGCGCTCGGCGGGCTCATCCTTCTGGGCGTCGCCGGCACGCTTCCCGAGGTGGCGATCACGGCGTCTGCAGCTGTTCAAGGCAACCTCAGCATCGCGGTCGGCAACCTGCTCGGTGGCATCGCGATGCAGACGCTCGTGCTCGCCTTGATGGATCTGACCTCGCGCAGCAAGACGCCGCTCAGCTCGATGTCGCGCGTCCTCGAGCCGATCATCGAGGCGGAGTTCGTGATCCTGCTTGTCTCCATCGCGTTGCTCGGCCCGCTGCTGCCGTCGAGCGTCGCGGTCGGGCCGATGAGCCCGGTCTCGATCCTGCTCGTCGTCGTCTGGGTCGGCGGGCTGATCGTCTTGAACCGAACGAAGAAGTCCGAGCGGTGGAAGGCGGCCACCGAGGCGGTCGCACCGCATATGACCCTGCCGTCGCCCGAGCCGGTCGAGCGCGTCCGACCGAACCGCTTCGAGAACGCGAGCACCCGGGTCACCGTCGCCGGGTTCGCCGTCGCAGCGGTGGTCACGCTCGTCGCCGGTGTCGCGCTCGAACGATCGGGCACCACGCTCGCCGACGCGTGGGGCATCAACGGCGTCGTGTTCGGTGCGACGATCCTTGCCGCCGTCACCGCGCTTCCCGAGATCAGCACGGGCATCCGGGCTGTGCGCCTGGGCCGCGTCGGGCTGGCGATGGGCGACATCTTCGGCGGCAACCAGGTACAGATGATCCTGTTCCTGCTGGCCGACGTCCTCGCAGGCAAGCCGGTCCTGCCGACCGTCACGACCGGTTCGACGTGGCTCGGCGGGATCGGGATCGTCGTGACCACCATCTACGCCGTCGGCCTGGTCGTGCGTCCACCCAAGAAGATCATCGGCCTCGGCGTGGACTCGTGGATCGTCTTGCTCTTCTACCTGTTCGGCATCGCCGGGCTTATCCGCATCGTGAGCTGAACGGGGGCCGCGAGAGCGCCGGTACACTCGCCGCTCCATGCTGAAGCTCGTCATCCCAAAAGGGTCGCTCGAGGCGCAGACGCTGCGCCTCTTCGAGGAGGCAGACCTGCGCGTCCGGCGAGGCTCGGACCGCGACTACCACGGCACGATCGACGACGAGCGGATCGAGCGCGTCTCGATATTGCGGCCGCAAGAGATCCCGCTCTACGTGCAAGACGGGCTGTTCGACCTCGGGATCACCGGTCAGGACTGGATCGCCGAAACCGCCGCCGACCTTGAGGTCCTCACCACGTTGACGTACGCGAAGACCGGGACCGGCCACGGCACCAAGGTCGTGCTCGCGGTGCCGAACGAGCACCCCGCGAACAGCGCCAAGGAGATCCCACCCGGAACGCGCATCTCGACGGAGTTCGTCGAGCTCACGAAGAAGGCGTTCGCCGACCTCGGGATCGACGTGAAGGTCAGCTGGTCGTTCGGAGCCACCGAGGCGAAGGTGCCCGAGATCGTCGACGCGATCGTCGATGTCACCGAGACCGGCTCGACCCTCCGGGCGCACGGCATGAAGATCATCGAAACGCTGCTCACATCGGACCCCGTGCTCGTAGCGAACGGCGACGCGGCGGCCGATCCGGCGAAGCGCGCCGCGATGGACGACATCGTCACGCTGCTCCGCGGCGCGATCGAGGCGGAAGGCCGCGTGTTGATCAAGCTCAACGTGACGCAGGAGCACCTCGACGCGGTGCTCGCGGTCGTTCCGTCGATGAAGGCTCCCACCGTATCCCCGCTCGCCGAAGGCGGCTTCGCGATCGAGACCGTCGTCGATAAACGCGGCGTGAACCGCCTGATCCCGCAGCTCAAGACGGCCGGCGCGAGCGACATCCTCGAACTCCCGATCTCGAAGATCGTCCCGTGACCAGCGAGGGGCGGGCGTAGCCTGGGCCTCCGATGCGTCGCTTCCCCGCCTCGCTCCTCGTCGTGGCGCTCTCGCTCGGCGCGTTGCCCGCGCACGCTGCTCCCGCGCTGCTCGATCCGGCGTTCGGACGCGACGGCGTCGTCACCGCGTTCCCCGACGGCGCGGTCGCGACGGCGATCGGCATCGACGGTCAGCGCCGGATCGTGGCCGCCGGCTACACCACCGGGCGACACGTGGACGTCGCCGTCGCGCGCTTCGATCCCTCCGGCTCGCCCGACACGTCGTTCGGTGCGCGCGGGCACCACCGCTACGACCTCGGCGGCGCCGATTACGCGTTCGATGCAGCGGTCATCCCGAACGGCGGCGTCGTCGTCGTGGGCCGAACCTCCAAGGCACACGACCGGATGTTCGTGCTTCGGCTGCGCCCGGACGGCACGCGGCAGCCAACCTTCGGACACCACGGCGTCAAGTTGATGGACTTCGGCAAGCCGCAACAGAGCGCGAACGCAGTGGCGCTCACCTCGCACGGCAGGATCGTCGTCGGCGGGTACACCTCGAACGGCGTCGGGGCTCGGTCGGCGCTCGCACGCCTGGCGCCGCTCGGCAAGGCCGATCGAGGGTTCGGCGGCGACGGGAAGGTCAGCTTCGACGTCGGGTCCGGTGCCGAGCAGATCAACGATCTGCGCGCGCTCAAGGGCGGGTCGGTCGTCGCGACGGGCGACGCCGAAAATGGGCAGAACCCGAGGTTCAGCGTGCTGAAGGTGCGAAGCGACGGAAAGCTGGACACCATGTTCGGCACCGGCGACGACGGGAGCTCCACCTTCGACATCGCTCACGGCGCGGACGTCGCGAACGCGCTGACGATCGCCGGGGACGGCGACTACTTGCTCGCCGGTTACGCCGGCGTCAACGCCGACCCTGCGGTGCTGGCCGTCACGCCACACGGCATCGCCGACGGGCACTACGGGCAGCACGGCCACGTGGTGATCCGGCTCGCCAAGGCGTTCGAAGAAGCCGCTGACATCGTGCACGAAGGACTCAAGGCGATCTTGGTCGGGCGGATCCGAGGAACGCACGACGACATCGGGGTGATCCGCCTCAAGGCCGGCGGCGCCCTCGATACCTCTTTCAGTGGTGACGGCATCCTGCGGGTAGACGTTGCGGGCTCGACGGACGCAGCGGCGGACGGCGTGCTCCAACCGAACGGAAGGCTGGTCGTCGGCGGCCAGTCCGGGCGAGACGGCGTCCCCCGATTCGTCCTGGCTCGCCTCCTGACGTAGCGTCGCCACGGTGTCCAACGCGATCCTGTTCGGCTCGATCACCCTCGCGGTCGCCGGGGCGGCCGCGTTCATCTACCTCCTGCGCCGCCGCTAGGACCGCGACCTCGGGTCACGTTGTCACGGAACTGACATCGAACGGCCGATGGCGCCGGGCTTGACCAGGTGGTGTGCTTTCTGGCACCATGCGGAGCATGTTTGAACGGTCGTTCAAGACCACGCACCGGTACGTAGGCAGCTAACCGCGCGCCGCGGCCCGACGCCGCACGCGCGCAGACGACCTCTCGGCACAGCCGGGGGGTCTTTCGTTTCCCGGCGATGACACGAGGGAAGGAACCGACGATGGCGATCCAGGATCAGATCAAGACCGAAGCCGATGCGCTGCAGCAACGCTGGGACTCGGAGGCCCGCTGGAACGGCATCGAGCGACCCTACAGCGCCGAGGAGGTCGTCCGACTCCGCGGCCGGATCCGCGAGACCCACTCGTTCGCCGCTCAGGCTGCCGACAAGCTCTGGAGCCTGATCACCACCGAAGACTTCATCCCGGCGCTCGGCTGCCTCACCGGCAACCAGGCGGTCGAGTGCGTGAAGGCCGGCCTCCGCGCGATCTATCTCTCGGGCTGGCAGGTCGCCGCCGACGCGAACCTCTCCGGTCAGACCTACCCCGACCAGTCGCTCTACCCGGCCAACTCCGTGCCCGCGGTGGTCCAGCGGATCAACAACGCCCTGCGACGCGCCGACCAGATCGCGTGGTCCGACGGCCGCGAGGCGGACTTCCTTGCGCCGATCGTCGCCGACGCCGAGGCGGGCTTCGGCGGCCCGCTCAACGCGTTCGAGCTCATGACCTCGATGATCAAGGGCGGCGCCGCCGGCGTGCACTTCGAGGACCAGCTCAGCTCCGAGAAGAAGTGCGGACACCTCGGCGGCAAGGTCCTGATCCCGACCGCGCACTTCATCCGCACACTGACCGCAGCGCGGCTCGCCGCCGACGTGCTCGACGTGCCCACCGTGCTCATCGCCCGCACCGACGCGCTCGCCGCGACCCTCGTCACCAGCGACATCGACGAGCGCGATCAGCGGTTCACCACCGGTGATCGCACAGAAGAGGGCTTCTTCCGCACGAGCGAGGGGATCGAGGCTGCGATCGCGCGCGCGGTCAGTTACGCGCCCTACGCCGACATGCTCTGGTGCGAGACCTCGACGCCGGACATGGACGAGGCCAAGGCGTTCGCCGAGTCGATCCACAAGGAGTTCCCCGGCAAGCTGCTCGCCTACAACTGCTCGCCCTCGTTCAACTGGAAGAAGACGCTCGACGACGCGCAGATCGCGAAGTTCCAGAAGGAGCTCGGCGCGATGGGCTACCGCTTCCAGTTCATCACGCTCGCCGGCTTCCACGCGCTGAACGCGAGCATGTTCGATCTGGCCAAGGGCTACGCAACCGAGGGCATGACCGCGTACGTGAAGCTCCAGCAGCAGGAGTTCGCGATGGAGCCCGACGGCTACACGGCGGCCAAGCACCAGGCCGAGGTCGGCACGGGTTGGTTCGACCACGTGAGCCAGACGATCACGCAGGGCACCTCCTCGACGCTCGCCCTCGAAGGAAGCACCGAGGCAGACCAGTTCTGAGCAGGTCGCGCGGTTATCCACGGGACGCGGTGATCGATGGGCACAGGAACATCTACATCGCCGCGACCTTCACGTTCGGCACGGCGGAGGCGACCGTCCTACGGCTGCAGCCCAACCGCACTCGACCTGCCGTTCGGAGGCAGCGGATACGCGTATACGGGGATCTCGTCCTCAGGCGCATCCATCGCCATGTGGAAGGCAAAGCCCACCGTCGTGGGCGACGCCAACTTCTCGACAGACCTCGACGACCTGGTCGCCCGCATCCAGGTCTGACCTACCGCGCAGGCGGTCAACCCGGGGTCGGCCGATAGGCGGCTCGACAGGCTGATCGTTTTGCGTAACCCTCCACCTCGATGCACCGGATGCGGATGCACCGAACGCGAGACCGCCGGGCATTGATCGCGGCGATCGGGCTTTCGTCGTTCGGCGACGAGCTGGCGATCGTCGCGCTGGCCCTGCGGGTCGAGGACCTCACCGGCTCCGCGGGGATGGTTGCCCTCCTGTTCATCGTGTCGGCACTGCCGCACGTGCTGTTCGCGCCGATCTCGGGCTGGCTGACCGACCGCCGGGAAACCGTCCAGACACTGCGGTGGTGTTCCCTCGCCCAGGCCGTGGTCGCGACGGCGCTCGCGTTCGCCGTCGGTCTGCCGCTCGTCTTCGTCCTCGCGTTCGCGCTCGGTGCACTCGCGAGCGTGACCGGCCCGTCGGTGTTCGCCCTCGTACCGCTCCTGGACGAGCAGGGCGACATCTCGAAGACGAACTCCACGATCGAGATCGCGAAGTACGCCGGTTGGATCTCCGGTCCGCTGGTCGCCGGTCTGGTGGCGCACGAGAGCGGCACCGCGGCGCCGCTCCTTATCGACGCGTGCACGTTCCTCGTGCTCGCCCTCACCACTGTGGGGATGAGCATCCGACGCATCCCGGCCCCGGTCGAGACGACCGCCGGTGACGGCGCTCGAGCAGGGTTCGCGTACGTCACGAGCGACCGCCTCCTCCTCATCGTGTTCATCGCGATGGCGGGGATCGTGCTGTTCGCCGCGACGGACAACGTCGCCGAGGTCTTCTTCGCGAGTGACACGCTCAACCAACCCGCGATCGGGTATGGCGTCCTTGCCTCGACGTGGCTGGCGGGGATGGTGATCGGCGCGTTGCTCGCGAGGCGCGCCGACACGAGGCGCGCACCGATCTGGATCTTCGGCGGCGCGATCGTCGGCGGGTGGGCGCTCGTGCTCGGCGCCGCGTCGGCCGCGCTGATCCCCGCGGCGGCGCTGTTCGTCGTGGCCGGCCTCGGCAACGGCATCGAGAACGTGGCGGCGCGCACGCTCGTCCACGGCCGGGTCCCCTCGGCGCTGCACGGCCGGGTCTTCGCCGCCTACATGGGTCTGCTGAGCGGGACGCAGATCATCGCGACGGCCCTGGGCGGCGCGTTGGTCGTCGGGGTCGGCGGCCAGCAGGCGCTGGTGGTCGGCGGCCTCGGGTCGCTCGCGGTCGGCGCCCTGGGGCTGATGACGCTGGCCTTCGTCCAGGCGAGCGCCAGCGCAGAACCGCCGGTGGTCCTCGTCGAGGACGCCGGCTCGGCGCCGGGCGCGCAGCTCGCCGACGAGCCGGTCGAGGCCGAGCAGGTCGACTCTCCGGAGAGATCCCGCTGGTACTAGCGGAGATCCCAGGAGCCAGCCGCTACTCCACTATCTCGATGCCGGCGGCGATCGCGATCTCGCCGGCCGACCGGATCACGTCGTCCCACGGGATGCGCACGCCGCGCAGGCGCTCGAGCGACTGGCCGCCGGTGAGCTCGCACCCACGGAGCTCGCTGTTCGAGAAGGACGCGCCCGCCCAGTTCACCGCGCGGAGGTCGCACCGCTCGAACATCACCGACGAGAAGCTCGTCTCGAAGAAGTCCGCGTCCTCCAACCGGCATCCGTCAAACCGGACGCGGTCCATGCTGGAGGCGCGGAAGAGCGCGAGGTCCAGGCGGCAGTCGACGAACACCACGTTGTCGAGCGAGCACCGAGTGAGGTCGAGCCCCGTCGCCCGCACGCCCTCCATACGCGACCGGGTGATCCGCGCATCGCGCAGTTGAGCGTTCGAGAGGCTGCCGCCGGCCCATCCGACGTCACGCAAGACGGCCCGTTCCATCGACGCCTCCGACAGGTCCGTATCGACGACACGGCTCTCCGCGATCCGCAGCCCGGTTGCGGTTGCCCCGGCGGCCGCGAGCCCCTCGGCCAGCACCCCGTCGAGCTCTACGTCCACCAGGGAGGCCGAGGCCCATCTCGCGAGCTCCTCCGGGATGTCTGGGGGAACGGGATCGGCCGGTGCACCCATCGGCCGCGACCGTACCCTTTGTCGGTCTCGCGAGACCCCTGGCAGCTCCGGATGGCCTGCGGCAGAAGGGCTCGAGATCCGTCCTTGACGTCGCTGGAACGGCGCCGATACCCTGTTGCACCTGCAAGACGGGCAGATCCCTGCCGATGGAGGACCTGTGATCCAGACACGCGCTGCCGGGGAGGTCGCGGCCATGGTGCCGTCGCGCCTGTGTTGTCGCAGCGCCGCGGGCATGGGGATGCCCGCACGCCACCGCCTGCGGTAGCAGAACACCCGTCCAGCACCACCCGAGGCCGCCGCGAAGGCGGCCTTTCTGTATCTGGAGCCCACCCGCCACATCGACCGGACCGAGGACCTGATGGCAGACCGAGACCCGATCCAACCGATCCACGAGCCGACGCTCGCCGTCGTGGACGAGGAGTCGACGTGGGTCCAAGACGCCGCCGACCGGTTCGAGAACGCGAGCGCGCAGGACCTTCTTTCCTGGGCGATCGAGACCTTCCACCCGCGGCTCGCGATCAGCGCCGCGGGTGGCGTCGACGGCATGGTGCTCGTCGACATGGCCTGGCGCATCGACCCGAGCATCCGCGTGTTCACGCTCGACACCGGCCGCCTGCCGCCCGAGACCTACACGTTGTTCGAGGAGGTTCGCGACCGCTACGGCATCGACGTCGAGTTCGAGGTGCCCGACGCGAGTGCCGTCGCCTCGTTCCAGACGGCGAACGGACCGAACGCGATGTACCGCAGTGTCGACCTCCGCACCAACTGCTGCACCATCCGCAAGGTCGAGCCGCTGAAGCGCAAGCTCGCCACGCTCGACGCATGGATCGCCGGCCTCCGGCGTGAGCAGTGGGTCAGCCGCCGCAACATCGCCAAGGTGGAGTTCGACCGTGAGCACGGCGGCATCGTCAAGCTGAACCCGCTCGCCGACTGGACCCTCGACCGCGTGTGGGACTACGTCCGCAGCAACGAGGTGCCGTACCACGAGCTGTTCGATCACGGCTACACGTCGATCGGCTGCGCGCCGTGCACCCGCGCGGTGCTGCCCGGCGAAACCGAGCGCGCCGGCCGCTGGTGGTGGGAGCAGGAGACCAACAAGGAGTGTGGCATCCACTGCTCGGTCCAGCTGATGGGCTCGAAGTCCGACAGCGAGAAGGCGGCCGAGCGCGCACCACTGAGGGAAGTGCATTCGTGAGCGACCAATCGAAGCAGGTGTTCGACCGGACGCAGGGACCGACCGAGGTCCGCGCGGCCGTGCAGACGCAGGTCACCGAGAACGACTTCGACCCGTGGGAGGCGATCGAGGAGGCCGAGGGTCCGCTCGCCGTCGGCCGGATGCGCCTGATGGGCGTCTACGACGACCGCCAGCGGAACCGGTTCATGCTGCGGATCCGCATCCCCGGCGGGCAGATCAACGCCGACCAACTCGACGCGGTCGGCGGCGTGATCCGCGACTTCGGCAACGGCTGGGATGGCCACACCGAGCCCGACCGGTTCGGTGAGATCACGACCCGCCAGGACATCCAGGTCCACTGGGTGGAGTTCACGCAGCTCCCCGAGATCTGGCGACGCTTCGACGCGGTCGGCATGACCACCGCACAGGCGTGCGGCGACTCGATGCGGAACCCGACCGCGTGCCCCGCCGACGGGGCCGACCCGCGCGGGTACTTGCGGGTCGCGTCGCTGATCGATGAGTTCCGGACGTTCTCAAAGGCTGAGGAGAAGCTGACGGCGTTCCTGCCGCGCAAGTGGAAGGTCGTCGTGACCGGCTGCCCGACCGACTGCTCGGTGGTGAAGCTGCACTGCCTGGCGTTCACACCGGCGCGCGCGGACGACGGCACGCTGGGGTTCAACGTCCATGCCGGCGGGGGCCTCAGCGACTCGCCGCGGATCGCCGACGAGCTCGACCTGTTCGTACGCCCCGATCAGGTCACCGACACCGTCCGGGCAACGCTTGAGGTGTATCGCGCGTTCGGCGACTTCGATATGAAGGCCGTCAACCGGTTCCGGGTACTGGTGCACCAGCTCGGACCGGACAGGGTGACCGAGGAGATCCGGTCACGCGTCGCGAGCGAGACCGCGGGCGCCGCCGAGTCGCTGTGGACGGGCGCGCCCGAGGACCACCTCGGCGTCCACGAAGATGCGAGCGGCACGCACTTCGTCGGCCTGTGCATCCCGATGGGGCGGCTGACCGACGACGAGTGGTTCGAGGTCGCCCGGCTCGCGCGCACGCACGGCGACGGCGGGATCCGCATGTCGCAGCGTCAGAACCTTCTGTTGACGGGCATCCACGACGTCGACGCGCTGCTCGCCGAGGACTTCGTGCAGACCTACAAGCCTGAGCCCGACCCGTTCGAGCGCGCGATCGTCGCGTGCACCAGCGCGCCGTTCTGCAAGTTCGCGATCGACGACATGAAGACGAACGGCCGCAAGCTCGTGGCGCACCTGCAGGAGACGCTGCCGCTCGCCGGGCGCGACCGCCTCGACGGGTTGAAGCTCCACATGAGCGGCTGTAAGGCCTCGTGCGCGCAGGTGCAAGCGGCGCACATCGGCGTGCGCGCGACGATGACCAAGGACGAAGAGGCCTATAGCCAGGCGCTCGACATCTCGCTCGGCGGCGACCTCGGCCACTCGCGCCTCGGCGCGTGGGTGCGGCTCGAGGACCCGGTCGACGAGGCCTACGACTCGATCACCGAGGTGCTCCGCGCGGTGTGCGCGGGAGAACTCTCGCTGGACGATCTCACCCCGGCCGGTGTCGGCCGCTACTTCGAAGGGAACGGACATGGTTAACACGGCCGACAGGGTGGACGGCGGCGGAACACCGTCGCACGTCGATCCGGCGCGAGACGTTCGCGACGACATCATGGACGCGAACGGCGTGCCGGAGATGCTCGACAAGATCTGGTTCCACAAGACGGCGTCGGCGGTCATCGACGCCGACCGGTGCGTCGGCTGCGGCGCGTGCATCGCGGCGTGCCCGTCGAAGTCGATCGGCGTCGGGAGCGACGGGCTGCCGACGCTCGTCCGGATGTGCACCGGCTGCTCGGCGTGCTGGGACTACTGCCCGATGGCCGGCTTCCGCCCCGAAAAGCTCAACAAGCAGGTCGAGGAGGATCCGGTCGGCCCGATGCAGCAGGCGCTGTCCGCGCGGGCGCTCGAGCGGCCCGACGGTGCCCAGGACGGCGGCGCGGTCACCACGCTGCTCGCCACCCTGATGGAGCGTGGCGTGATCGACGCGGTGATCCAGACGCAGAAGCTCGACGCCTTCGTCGGCACCCCGGTGCTCGCGACGACGGTCGAGCAGGTGCTCACGGGCGCCGGCAGCGTCTACCACCAGTCGGAAGCGCTCTCGATGCTGAACGAGCGCTGCCCCGAGGGCGTCGAGCGGATCGCGCTCGTGGGCACGCCGTGCCAGATCAGCGGCCTCCGCGCGATCCAGAAGTTCCCATGGGAGCGCCGCGACACGCTCGCGACCAAGGTCACCCTGGCGATCGGCCTGTTCTGCACGCGCTCGTTCGACCCCAAGAAGCTGATCCCGATGGTTGCGGCCGAGGGCGTCAACCTCGGCAAGGTGTCGAAGATCGACATCCGCGAGGGCAAGCTCGTCGCCGCCAGCTCCGAAGGCGAAGAGCTGATGAAGAAGCCCGTGAAGGACTTCCACCAGGCATCGCTCAAGGGCTGCGACGAGTGTGCCGACTTCGCGGCGCTCGGTGCCGACCTCGTCGTCGGGAACATCGGCTCGGAGCCCGGCACGTCGACCGTGCTGATCCGCACCGACGCCGGCATGGACGCCTGGGTGCGCGCGGCCGGCGCGTTCGAGGACGCGCCGATCGAGGACCTGTCGGGGGTGAAGCGGCTGGCACTGCGCAACCTCGACCGCGCGAAGAAGAACCTCAAGCGCGAGTACGACCCCGAAGGCCCGCTGTGGATCAGCTACACCGAGCACCTCGACGACTACGAGGGCACGGACCGCGAGGCCGCCTCGCCGCCGCCGTTCCGGTCGCATCACTACACGGTGGCCTGCTAGCCATGACGCCCTTCGGCTTCCCCGTGCTGCTCGAGCTCGCGGGACGCCGCTGCGTCGTGATCGGTGCGCTGCCGATCCGGGAAGGCAAGGTCGAATCGCTGTTGGGCGGCGGCGCGACCGACGTGCTGGTGGTGTCGACCGCGCCGAGCGATCACCTCGATGAGCTCGAGCTGCTCGAGGGCGTCCAGATCGCCCGCCGAACGTGGACGTCGGCGGATCTGGCAGGCGCGTTCCTGGTGATCGCGCACGACGCCGACCCGGGCGAGCGGTCGCGGCTGTCGGCCGCCGCTCGCCGGGCCGGAGCGTTGGTCAATATAGTTGACGATATCCCGGCCTGCGATTGGGCGATGCCCGCGATCGTGCGGCGTGGCGAGCTGCTGATCGCGATCGGCACCGGTGGGGCGTCACCAGCGCTCGCGCGCAAGATGCGCGAACGGTTGGAGGCGGAGTACGGACCGGAGTGGGCCGAGGTGTTGCGGGTGCTGCGCGAGGTTCGCGCGGAGACGATGCCGCTGCTTCCCGACTTCCGCGACCGGTCCGCCCGGTGGCGCGAAGCGCTCGATCCGGACGAAGCCGCAGCGTTGGTGCGCGCCGGTGACGCCGATGCGTTGCGCAGTCGCTTGGTATCGCGTCTGCTCGATGGAGCCCGCCGATGACCGGCCGCGTCGTGCTGGTCGGCGCCGGCCCCGGCGACCCCGACTTGATCACCGTCAAGGGCGCCCGGGCGCTCGCCGAGGCGGACGTGGTCGTCTACGACCGACTCGCAGCCCCGGAGCTCCTGCAACTTTCGCCGGAGACTGCCGAACGGGTCTACGTCGGCAAGGAGCCCGGCGGCCACGCGATGAAGCAGCACGAGATCGATGCCGTGCTCGTGGAACAGGCACGGCTGGGCCGCAACGTCGTGCGGCTGAAAGGCGGCGATCCGTTCGTGTTCGGGCGCGGGGGTGAGGAGCTGCTCGCGTGTGCCGAAGCGGGCATCGCCTGTGAGGTCGTCCCCGGCATCACGAGCGCCGTTGCGGCACCCGCGGCGGCCGGGATCCCGGTCACGCACCGCGGCATCGCCCAGTCATTCGCCGTCGTGACCGCCTCGACGGCCGGCGCCGCGCACGAGCTCGACGTGACCGACCTGAGTCGCATCGCCACGGCCGTCGACACCCTTGTGCTGCTGATGGCGGCCGGTCGGCTCGCCGAGACCTGCCGTGCGCTGATCGACGCGGGCCGCGACCCCGTCGAACCGGCCGTGCTCGTGATGTGGGCGACGACCCCCGACGAGCGAACCGTGATCGGCACGCTCACCGACCTTCCCGCGTTGGCAGCAGCCGCACGTCTCGGCCCGCCTGCCACGTTGATCGTCGGCGAGGTGGCCGGGATCCCGCAACAGGCGGCGGCGTTGTCGGCCGAACTCCAGCGGGCGCCGAGCAGATAACGGCGCTCTTCGCTGCGCTCAGCCGATGCCGAACGCGTAGAGCGACCCGTCGCGGCAGCCGACGTACACACGGCCATTCGCGATCGCCGGACTCGAGTTGAACCCGCGCTCCATGTTGTCCGTGCCCCACTTCGGCGCCCACAGCAGCTTCCCGGATCGTGCCTTGATCGCATACATCCGCGTGTCGTACGACCCGAGGTACAGCACGCCGTTCGCGACCGCGGGCGAGGACGTCGAGTAGTCCGCGACGTAGTCGGCCCGCCAGTCGACGGCCCCAGTCTTCTCGTCGAAGGCGACCGCGTCGCCGTCCATCGGCGTCGTCTCGGCCGTGGCAACGAACACGCGGCCGCCGGACACCGCGGGCGACGATCGGACCACGGCATTCGTCGACGGAGGCGACGCTTGCGATGTCCACCGGACGGTTCCGGTGTCCGCGGCCAGCGCGACGACCGAGCCGGCATCCGTTCCGACGAACACCTTGCCGTCGGCGACCGACGGGGTGCTCCGAACGCGTGCCGCCAGTCCTTTCGACCAGATCAGCGCGCCCGTCGTGGCGTCGTAGGCGAAGACCTTCGACTGGTCGGAGCCCACGTACACGATCCCCTTCGCCATGGCGGCTCCTCCCCACATGCTCCACGGGTTCGCCTTCCACAGGAGCGAGCCCGTCGCGGCGTCCAACGCGGCGAACGTGCCGCCTCGAGAGCCGATGTACACGCTCGTCCCCACAACGAGCGGGGGCGCGGTCACGTTCCCGCCGATAGCGAACGACCAGAGTCGGGCACCGGTCAGCGCGTCGTCCGCATAGACGAAGCCGTCGGCCGACCCGAAGAAGACCCGGCCATCCGCGACGGCGGGCGAGCTCCGGACCTGGGCCCCGACGGGATCACGCCACACGACCCCGCCGGTGCTCGCGTCGAACGCCCACAACGCTCCGTCGTCGGAGCCGATGTACGCGAGGCCGCCGGCAACGGCGGGCGACGAGTTGATGCCCTCGGCGCTCGGATCGGTGGCCGCTCCCCACAGCTCGTGGAGCGACGGCGCGGTCAAGCTCGTCAGTACGGTCTCGTCGGAAACGACACCCGAGCGAGTCTGACTCGCGTGGAATTGGGTCCAGTCCGCGTGCGCGATCCCCGGGAGCAGCATCGTCGACGCGATGACTGTCAGCAGAACCGCACAGCGACGCACGATGAGCAATCGACCTCCCTGGAAGCAGAGCGAGTCGGAACATGGTCAGCATCGGCAATCGACGCCATCGACGAACACCGGCCCAATGTCTGAAAGGCCAGACTACCAGCCGTGGTCTATCCGCCTATGTGGCCCCGTCCGTCGATGGCCCCACGGCCTCAGCCAGGTGACCGCCCCGACGGACCCGGCCGCGACCGCTTGGACGTTGCCTTACATGCTCGCGGGCAATGGATCGGCGCATGCCGGGATCCGTGGGCAAACGGCCGTTGCCTTCTCAGGCCAACGGTGGAGCGCAGATGACGTGGGAAGTCGTCGCCTCTACGGGCGCCTGACGTTCGTCTCGACCATCTCGAGGATCTCGCGGAGGTCGGCGATCCGGGCACCAGACCAGTCGTCTCCCTCGGGGTGGAGCAACGTCGCGCCGTCGACCGCAGGGTCTCGGATCTCGACCGCGGTCATGCCGAACTCTTGTGCGCCGGTGAGCTCCCGATAGGCGCCGTCGCCGCAGTACACGCACTCCTCGGGCTCGACGCCGAGCGCATCGCACGCGTAGCGGTAGATCGCAGGGTCGGGCTTCCGCAGACCGACGACGCTGGAGAACACCTCGACGTCGACCAGGCCGGCGAACGCCGAGGCCTCCCACATCGGCGGCGTGTCGGGCGCGCACATCGAGATCAATGCGAGCGGGAAGCCGCGAGCCCGGAGCTCGGTCAGCGTCTCGACCGCGCCTTCGCGCGGCCGGAACCACGTCTGGTACATCTCGGCCCGACGCTTCAGCGCCTCCGTGACCGCGCTCGCTTCGGGCTGCGGTATCCCCATCGCCTCACAGATCGCGAGCACGTTCTCGTCCATCGTCGCGTAGACGCCCGTCTGCCGTTCGACGACGGTCTCATTCCAAGCGTCGCGGAACGCCGCCGGGTCGGCACCGAGCGCCGACGCCATATGATCGATCGACGAGTAGAAGTCCTCGTGCGGGAACTCGGGCACGAGCGTGCCGTAGAGATCGAAGATGACGGCGCGGATGGTCACGTCAGACGGTCTTGCGCCACTCGTCGACGACCTGGCCGTAGATCACGAGGTCGGCGTAGAGGCCGCCTCCGACCTTGCCCGCACCGCGCAGCACGCCCTCCTCGCGCATGCCCAGGCGCTTGGCGACCGCGCGGCTCCGCAGGTTTTCCACCCCCGCGCGCAGCTGGATGCGATGGAGACCCTCGCGCTCGTAGCCGCGCGCCATCAGCGCCTGGGCGGCGCGCGTGACGAGCCCCCGACCCACGAACGCCTCGTCCAGCCAGAACCCCAACTCGCCGACATCGTCTGACCCGGTGATCATCAAGTCGCAGCCGCCGGCCAGATCGTCGCCAATCCATATGCCGTTCCCGTCCAGCGAGCGCCCGTCGACGACGCGCGACTCGATGTAGGCGGTCTGAGACGCTGCGTCGGTCGCGTCGTCGACCCAATGGAACCATCGAGCCAAGCGGACCCGGTTCGCGTCGATGACGCCGAACAATGCGTCCGCGTCGGCCGGCGTGTACGGCCGCAGCACCGCGCCGCCACCGAGCTCGATATGCAGGTCAGGCCTCACGGGCGTGCCTCCGCGCTCGCCATTCATCTTCGAGGATGCCGTATTGCACCGAGTCGAGATACCCGTCGGCGACGCGGATCCCGTCGCGTGCGACGCCTTCCTCGTACATACCGAGCCGGCCGGCGACGGCCCGCGATCGCACGTTCCCCGACGCGGCCTGGAGCTCCATCCGATGAAGCCTCAGCTCGTCGAAGGCGATGTCGAAGAACCATTCGCATGCTCGGGTGACGATCCCGCGGCCTTCGTGCAGTTTCGCGAGCCAGTACCCGATCTCACCGCTATTGGAAAGCGTGTCGATCGACAGGCCGATCCCGCCGCCGAGCGCGCCGTCGACCCAGATGCCGTTGCCCTCGATGTCGACAGGCGCGTCGAGACAGCTTTGGATGAACATGCGCGTGTCGTCGACGCTCTTGGTCGTTTTCTCCCAGATCATCCACGGGCGGAGATGGTCGCGGTTCCCATCGATCAGGTCATAGAGCGCCGGCGCGTCGTCGAGCGTGTACGACCGGACGACGACGCCGTCCCCGATGTCCTGGTACAGCTGGTTCACGGCGCGGCGGTCGCCGTCTCGCGCTTGGACCGCTCCTCGTCCTGCAGGACCCGCCGCAGCACCTTGCCCACGAGCGTCTCGGGCAAGACGTCGCGGAACTCGACCTCCTTCGGCGCGCGATAGCCGGTCAGGCCCTGTGCCGGGTCCTTGCACCAGGCGATCAACTCCTCGGCGGTGAGCTGCTGGCCCTCCTTCAGGACGACGAACGCCTTCACGCGCTCGCCCGTGCGGTCGTCGGGTAGGCCGATCACCGCGCACTTCGAGATCGCCGGGTGGTGATACAGCACGTCCTCGACCTCGTTCGGGTACACGTTGAAGCCGGAGACCAGGACCATGTCCTTCAGCCGGTCGACGATCCGGAAGAATCCGTCGGGCTCCATCACGGCGACGTCACCGGTGTGGAACCAGCCATTGCGGATCGCAAGGGCGGTCTCCTCGGGGCGCCCCCAGTAGCCGAGCATCACCTGCGGGCCCTTGATGCAGAGCTCGCCGGGCTCGCCCTGCGGCATCTCCTTGTCGGGGTCGTCGAGCGAGATGATCCGCACGTCGGTGTCGGGGATCGGCATCCCGATCGACCCCGGTCGGCTGCGCCCGTCCATCGGGTTCACGTGCGTGACCGGCGAGCACTCGGTCAGGCCATAGCCCTCCACGAGCACCGCACCGTCGCTCACCTCCGCGAACCGCTTCGCGACCGCCTGCGGCAGCGGTGCCGCACCCGACACACACGCCTTCACCGACTTGAGGTCGAACTTCTGTACATCGGGGAACTCGTTGATGGCGACGTACAACCGCGGCACACCCGGGAAGAACGTCGGCTTCTCCTCCTGCGAGATCTCGAGGATCAGATGGATGTCGCGCGGGTTGGGCACGGGGACGAGCTTCGCCGCGATCAGTCCGGTCAGCACCATCGCAAGCAACCCGTACGAATGGAAGAACGGCAGCGCGGCGAGCACCGCGTCATGCCCCTCCTCGATCGTCGTGATCCACGCCCAGGCCTGGCGTGCGTTCGCCGCGAGGTTGGCGTGCGACAGCATCGCGCCCTTCGCGATGCCGGTCGTGCCGCCGGTGTAGATCAGGACCGCGAGGTCTTCAGCCGGTTGAACGGTCGCGACCGGAGGGATCGGGCCGGACGACGCCATCTCCTCGTGCCAGCGACGCACCTGCGCGTCCTTGGGCACCGGCGGCCAAGGCTTGCCTTGGGCGACCTGCTGCTTCTTGAACTTCAGCGCGGGCGCGAGGAGCTTCTTGAGGCCCGGCATGTAGTCGTTCAGCCGTGTGACGACGACGTGCTCGATCCCCACCGCCGCGAACACGTCGGCGAAATCCGCGTACATAAGGTCGGCAACGAGCACGACGGCGACGTCCGCGTCGCGGAGCTGGTGCTCCATCTCGCGCGCGCTGTAGACGGGGTTGTTGCCGACCGCCACGGCGCCGATCCGCATGCATGCGTAGAAGGCGATGGTGAACGGCGGGGAGTTCGGCATGATCAGCGCCACGCGGTCGCCTTTGCGGATGCCCAGACCGGCCAGCACCGCGCTACAGCGCTCCACCTCGCGCAGGAGCCGGCGGTAGCTGAGGTGCTTGCCGAACCAGGCTATCGCTGGTCGATCCGGGAAGCGTCCGGCCGCCGATTCCAGCAGTCCGAAGACGCTTTCGGAGGGGAACGGGGCGATCGATCGGGGCACGTCGGAGGGGTAGGACGCGACCCACGGTCGTTCATCGCTCATGCGCGGCATGATATGCGGCATGGCGGCGACCTTGCAGGACACGAACGCGCCCGAGGCTGAGAGGCGGCAGGGCAGCTTGTTCATGGCCGGCATGCGTCTGGTCTGGGCCTACATCAAATTGCACCCCAAGCCATTCGCTGTATCGCTCGCGGGCGCGCTGCTGTTCGCCGTGTCGTCGATCCTGCTGACCGACGCGCTCGCGAAGGCGACCAACAACGTGCTGACCCCGGCCTTCACCACCGGCGTGAGCGCGAGCGCGGTCTGGCTGTCGGTCCTCGCGCTGATGGTGTTCGGCTGCTGCCGGGCGCTCGGCATCATGGTCCGCCGCTACTACTCGGGCGTCGCGGGCGAGCGCGTTATGGCCACCCTTCGCCGCAACGTCTCGGACCGGTACCGCGAGCTCCAGCTGCAGTACCACCGCGAGACGCCGACGGGCGAGCTGCTCGCTCACATGGAGGCCGACGTGAAGGCGGCGGTCGATGTCTTCTGGCCGGTGCCGTTCGCCGTCGGCGTCATCGCGCTCGTGGTGCTCGCGATGATCCAGATGCTCCGGGTCGATGCCTGGCTCGCACTCGTCGGCGCGCTGCTCTTCCCGGCACTCGCGCTGATGAACCACAACTTCGCGAAGCACATGGAAGAGCCGGCGCGGATGGCACAGGAAGACATCGGCGTCGTCTCTGCGGTCGCGCACGAATCGATCGACGGCGCGCTCGTCGTGAAGACGCTCGGCCGCGAACAGCTCGAGACCGAAAAGCTCGAGGACGCGGCGCGCACACTCCGAGACGACCGCGTCAGAGGCGGCTACGTCCGCGCGACGTTCGAGGCGGCGCTCGATGCGCTGCCGACCCTCGCAACGGTGGTCCTGATCGCTGTCGGCGCGTGGCGGATCCATCAGGGCGCGATCAACAACGGCGAGCTCGTTGGGTTCGTCGCGCTGTTCGGGCTCCTGTCCTGGCCGATGCGGTTCATCGGCTGGATCCTCGCCGAACTGCCGCGCGCCGTCGTTGGATGGGATCGGCTGCAGACCGTCTTCGCCGAGCAGGTGACGGTGACGCCGCCCGACCACCCCCTGGCACTGCCGGCCGGGCCGTTGGGTCTGTCGGTGAAGGACGTGAAGCTGATCTACGACGGGCTGCCCGTCCTGAACGGCGTGAGCTTCGACGTCGAGCCCGGGGAGTCGGTGGCGATCGTCGGCTCGACCGGCGTCGGCAAGTCGACGCTCGTGCAGCTGCTCGTCCGCCTGGCCGACCCCGATACCGGCGTGGTGACGGTTGGGGGGATCGACGTTCGCCAAACGGATCCGCTCGACCTCCGGGCCGCGGCCTCGATCGTGTTCCAGGA
>Ga0136846_1209354_pt1 | contig 34032 bp, 34 predicted proteins | sample HopSoiMetagenom2_FD_96841 | JGI IMG/M metagenome (GOLD analysis project Ga0136846, IMG submission 96841) | Grasslands soil microbial communities from Hopland, California, USA - 2 Assembly 2016 (version 4) | ecosystem: Environmental > Terrestrial > Soil > Grasslands | place: USA: Hopland...
CCTCGCCATGCTCGGCCTGCGGCCTGCGCGTGGCTCCGGGTGGCTCCGGCCTCGGGGCTTCGCCCCGCCCCGCCCCCGACCCCTTAGGTGCGCCAATTCCCATCCTCGCCTCGCCGGCAGGCGCCGTCGGAGGCATGCGCCTCCGACCAATTTGAAAGGGAAAAGCCGGTGTTTCAGATCACTCACCCCCGCTTGATCCAGGCTCTCCGCTATCGCTGCTGCCTGTCGCTGACCGAGGCCATCGCCTGCATCGAGATGCACCGCGAGGCGCGCCGGCAGGGACAGGATCGGGCCGATGGTGGTCCCGAGGCCGTGGCCCGTATCGGTGGTCCGACCCAGGCGATCCGCAATGCCCTCGACGCCCGGGCGCGTTGGGCAGTCTTCAAACGCAGCCGTGCCGCCCTCGGGGTGATGGAGGTGCGGTGACGGTCCTGACGGCTCGGCAGAGCCCCATCCCACAGGGTGGGGCTTCCTGAACCGCCAGAGAGGACAGCACACATGCGGGAATTTATGAGGGATCTGTACATACCCCGTCGCCTTGCCTGCAACGCTGCGCGCATCCTCCGGGATCGAGGAAGCGTTCACCGCCCCAGCAGCGAAATACGCTCCCTCCGCACCACCCTCCGCGATTTTGTTCTGCAGCAGGACTGCGCGCATCGCCCTTCGTTTTTCTTCGAGTTCCGGAAGGCCGGTGAGGAACGCGCCCAGCAGAGGAAGGTCGATGCCCGGTCCCGTCTTAGCTTCGGCAGCTATGAGCGCCAGCACCCCGGCTTCACCAGATTACCTTCCTGACACTCCAGCAATGCGAGAAATCAGCATGTCCAAGAGAGCGCGGATGCAACGAGACCTTGACAATTTTTCGTTTATAAACGAAACTGGCCCATGATCGAAGTTCGCTTCTACCTCACCGCAGACGAGCGAGACCCGGTTGCCGAATGGCTCGCCAAGCTCCGGGATATGAAGGCGAAGACCGCTATCGTCCGCCGGATCATCCGCTTGGAGCAAGGCAATTTCGGCGATTGGAAACCCTGCCGGGATGGTGTTTTCGAGCTTCGGATCGATGTCGGACAGGGTTACCGCGTGTACTACGCGCACGTCGGGCAGACCATCGTCCTGCTGCTGTGCGGCGGCGACAAGCGAACGCAGACCGCCGACATAGACCGAGCCGTGACCTACTGGCGAGACTGGCAGAGCCGCGAGGAATGACCATGAAAGACCGACACATCGACGAGACCATGGCCGAGGTATACCGGAACGATCCGGGATTGGCGGCCTCCGTCCTCGACGACATCCTTTCCGATGGCGATCAGGCAGAGCTGCTGATCGCGCTGCGCCAGATGGCCAAGGCGTTCGGCGGTGTGCAGAAGGTGGCCAAGGACGCGGACCTCAATGCGACGCAGATTTATCGCATGCTCTCGGCGGAGGGGAATCCCGGTGTGGACAACCTCAGCAAGATCCTGCGCGTCATGGGGCTGCGGCTCTCGGTGCAGCCGATCGACACGCCCGCACCTGTTCACTAGGGAGGGACAGTCATGTCCACCGTGACGAAAATCGGCAACGCCGACCTCGACCACATGGTGCGGAAGGCCCGGGCTGCCGCGGCCGAGGGATATGGCGTCTTGTCCACCGGCGAGCGATTGGCCGTGGCCCTGATCCTCAACCGGCCCGACTGGCTCGCGGAACTGGACTATACCCTCGCCGAAGCGATCGACCGCATCGGGCCGGAATGGATGCGGCTGATCCCGGCTGCGGCCCAGCAGTTCGAGAAAAACCGCCAGGAGGCCTCCTATGCGGCCGCCGAGGAGGCGAGGCGGGCGAAGCTGGCAGCCGCGGCTCGGGAGCGGGCGGATGACGATGTCGTCCACTTCGCCGCCTCGCTGGTGACGTGGGGCGATGCCCCCGGTTATCGGGATGCGCATCTGACCTTCGACCTGCGGCCGATCGGGGAATCTCAGCAGCCGACCATGCGAGCGGAGGTTCGGTTGCGGCCGGAGGATGGTGAGACCATCGTCCGGCACATCACTCAGGTGCATCGCTCCGCCTGGGACCGTGGCGGCCCGATTGACGCCAAGCCGGGCGAGCAGCGGCCCCGCTGGATCGACGGCACCGCGTAGTCCGACCACATCGGGCGGGATTTCGCGTGTGCTACACGAAATCCCGCCCTCCGCCATTGATCTGCTGCAATCCGGCCCGGCCATAGACCGGCCGGATTTCGAGTGAGCAATCACCATGCCGGGCGGCGATCACCCCGATTGCTAGGCCGGCGACGAAGGCGCGCCATCCGAAGCGCGCGGCCGCCATTACAGGTGGCGCCTGGCCGGCCTTCTCGAGCATAGACCCTCGCGGCTATGGCGCCGACATCACCGCTCGGCTGTGAATTTCCGATTCAGCGTCGTCAGATCCGCGCGCGGCGGCAGGTTTCCCAAAATCCGCACGCCTTTGACCAACTGGTCGACCTCGGCGTCGAATGTTTGCACCTCGTCCGACAGCGCACGGTCCGGCAGGAACTCACCGAGGGCATCTCGGATCCTGCCCAGTAGATCCCAGACGGCTTCTTCGTCAACCTTGTCAGCCAATCTCCCCTCCCAGCTCGCATGAGTGTCGCGCCCGAGGAGGCCGTCCCGGAGGCGTGGTGGGGGGAGGCTCCGGGTCGGCCCTGGGCACCGCCGTTCACGACCGCGGTGACCGCTATCTAGGCGTCGTCGCCCGGGCGGGGTCCAGGATTATTTCGAATTCGTTGCATCGCTTGATGGGCTCAAGCGGCCCGCCCGGCCATTCGCGGTCTCATATTCCTGAACAGCTGGCGGGGCGGGAATCATTGGCTCGACTCCATCGGGGTGCAGCCTCCGCCGCGGCAAATGTTGGTTCTCCCGCCGGGCTGGCCGCTACAGGATGTCCACGAGTGAGGTTCATCAAGCGAGGACATCATGAGCACTGCGAAGGGGAATGCCGGCGAGCATCTGGTCATGGCCGAGCTGCTGGTCCGCGACTTCGACGCCTATTGGGCAGATCGCGGCAACACCGATTTTGACGTTGCTTGCTTCTGGAACAAAACGGACCGATCGACCCGCTTGCGCGTCAAGACGAGTTCCGACGGCGGCGCGGTCTGGAGCGCGAAGAAAGGTGGCCTGTTCTCCGACATCCGTGCCAATGATTACGTCGTGATTTGCAATATCAAGGGCGGTATCCGGAACGCTTCGTACTATATCGTTCCGACGCCCGTGGTGGCGAAGCATCTGGAGACGAACCACCAGCTCTACTGTTCGATCCCAGGCCGGGGCGGCTCGCCGCGAAGCGCCGAGGCGAAGATCCGGGTTCTGCGGTTCTTTGGCCAGGATCGGGCCGACAACCCATCCTGGGGCTACCAAGTGAAATTCGCGGAATATGCCGATGCATGGGACCTGCTGCAGTAGCCAGGACCAAGTCGGGTGACGTGGCCTTCAGCGCTTGCGCTTGCTTTTTCGACGGCCGCTGTCGCCCGGGATGCCGCCGGCGGCGATGTAGGCTCGACGCCCCTCGTCCGTGGCCGCGAGCCATTCCAACATCACTCCGTCGTCGTAGCGTCCGCGCTCGCTCTTGATCCAACCTTGGCGCTCCATGCTGATCTTCGTCCGGGTCGGCACCCGGTAGACCGGCCCGATCCGCCAGCCCGTCTGGTTGGAGCCCCAGATGTAGGGCTTGAAGCCCGACGTTAAGAGGTTCTGCATCACCTCGAATTGCGTCGGCGTCATTCACTGCATCGTCTGTGGCATCAGGTCGGTTCGTCCCTCGGCCGCGTCGGCCAGGAGTGCTAGGTGCTCGGAGAGGTCCCGCGCTTGGATCGGCGTCAGCACCAGAGGAATCGAGAGTGCCTGGTCGTTCGGGACCGTCGGTGTCGGGAGATAGCGGATCTCCAGCACACCGCCTTGCTCCGGCAGGGTTCCCATGGACCAGCCGCAGACCGAGTAATAGTGCGTCGGCACCTCGCTATCCGCCATGGTCGCCTCCATCATCGGTACCATCCGGAAAACGCCGGCGAACCGGGTTTCATTCCGACTATCCGTTTGATGCAGTTGGGCGCCTGCCCGGGTGGGCCCGGTCACCGGGCTCTATTCCGCTGCGCTTCCTCGCCCTGCGGGCGAACTCGCCGAGCTGCACCGAGCCGCCGATCGGCGTCTCGGCCCATGCGGGTCACGATCCCTGGCGCAACCCCATATGGAGCGGCCCGGGCGGGGCCACACTGGTCGGGTGCCGGCCTGCGGCCGTCGCCATACTCACCCGCCCAGAGAGGCCTTTTCCCACCCGGACTCGCGTGGCGCTCGTCGCGGTCGCCGGCTGTGCCGTCGCTATACTCGACCGCGCCGGGATCCTCTTGTCAGCCCGGCCGCCGTTGGCGGCCCGGCCGGGGCCGGCTGCGCCGGCACCTATGAGCCCGCGGACGCGGGCCGGGAAACCTGTTCCGGTTTCGGCCGGCAAGCGCGATCGGGGGGTATCCCCGGCCTTCCGCGGCTTCGCCTTGTGCAGCCTGGGCGATCCCCCTCCCCCCGATCCCCCTTGCCAGCCTGATACCCGCCTCGCCGGCAGGCGTCCTTCGGCCGCATGCGCGACCGAAGCGCTGTGAAGAAGGAGGAACACTATGATGATGCTCGAACCAGCCAACGACGATCTGCCGCCTGACGAGGAAATCGAGGATGACCTGACGCCTGTTCAGGAAATCGAGGCTGCGATCGCGCTCTTGCGGGTTGCTCGCAGGTTTCTTCGGCGGCCCAAGGCCAGGAAGGCGGCACAGGCAGTCAACCGGGCGATCAAATCCACCGAAGGGACCCTTCGGCATGCCGACAGCAAGGAACTCAATAAGCTCCTCCAGGAGCTGGTGCGGGAGGGTTGATCGACCAGGGCCGTCTTCATTTAAGGGTCAGCGGGCGCCTCAATGCGAGGTGCCCGCTTTCGTTATGAATCCATGTTGAGAGTGGGGAGATCCGACGCCGGGTCGCCGACGCGGAGGAGGCGAAGGGAGCGCCGCCAAGCGCTACGCTGGTGCTGATCGGCGCCGCCGTTATCGTCATCACCTATGAGGTGAAGACAGTGAACGATCCTGCCGGATGGCTGGCAGCCTGACCTTGTAGCCGCCTCAGTCGCTCGAGTTCCGTCCGGTAACCGAGCGCGTCGGGGGAACTGGCGCGTTGTGCGGCCAGGTGGAACACCGTGGCCATGTCTTCCAGAACGTCAGCGTCGACGGCTTGGAGATCGGCCAGATCAAAACCGCCGCATTTTCCTGCATCCCACCAGGCGAGGAGGAATCTCGCAACCGGACCGCCCTGCTCTGTATCGCGATGGGCAATCTCGATCAACCGGTCGATCGCGGCGATGGCGCCGCCGGTGTAGACCCTATGACGCGGTTTCATTGACCAGCTCCTGCCGCATGTGGGGATTCTGCATCGGATAAGAGACCTTGACGGTCGTGCCCTGGCCCTCAGTCGAGAGAATTCGGAGCGTGCCACCCAGGGCCCGGATCATCTCGTCACAACCGGTCAGCCCAAGGCCGACATGCCGGCCAGCGCGGGTCGAGAAGAACGGATCCAGCGCCTCAGCCTGGACCTCGGGAGACATTCCGACGCCATCGTCGACCACTTCGATCGCCAGGGCCTTCCTGAGCCGGAAGTCCGTGGCAAGCCGGGCACGAACAATGACCGGTGAACCAGCCCGCCCCGCAGCTTCCAGCGCACGGCGGGCGTTCTCCACGAGCTCGTCCAGCACCATGAACATGTGCGGAGATGCGACACTCGCCTTGGAGGCGTCGTCGGCGATTTCCTGACGGACGAAGCCGGGATGGGCGTCGGCAAGGAGCTGCAGCACCGACCACAGGGGCACGCGTTCCCGCGGTTTCATGGTCGCAGCAATATGAAGCAGGCTTTCGTTGATTGCGGAGAGCTCGTCGGCCGCCCGCTCTGCAGCCTCCATCATCGACCTGCTCGTCTCGTCTCCGCCGATCACTCGGCGGATGAACAGCCGTAGCGCCTCCAGCCGACTCCGCGTGGCATGGACGTGCAACGAGGAAAACGACTTGAGGAATTCCGAGTGACGGCGTTGCGAGGTCAAGAAGATCAGCCCCACACTCGCGCCGAATATGAGGAGTGCGAAGAACAGCGCGAACATCAAGAAATTGCTTCTGGCGCCGTCTTCGATGTCGGCCGTCTCGCTCAGATCTCGGCTGTTCGATATGGCCGTGCCCGTCGCGTCATACATCGAATTCCGGATGTCCTGGAACTGGTCGACGACGGCGCTGTCCACCGGCCTGGTCTTCAACGCGGGAATGATCTCGCCGCTTAGAACAGACTGCGCGCGGTCAAGATTCTTTGCATCGGCGGGTCCGAAAAATTTGTCAAAATATACAAGGCTCCTCAGAGCGCTGATGTTGAATCTAAGAATCTGCAGATCTCGTTGAAGCCGCACTTCCTGCCTGTTGTGCGCCTCTGGCGTTGCCATGATCGCGGCAATGTTCGCTGCCGTTTCCCGGATCTGTGACGCGCGCCACAGCACCTCATAAGTCTGGGCGAAAACGACGTTCGTCTGCGTCCGGTATTCCTCGGATCGGTAAAAGCTCCAGAAGATCACCGCGCCACCGAGGATCACTCCCAGGAAGGGCAGCGCCAGCTTCAGCGCCTGGAAACGGATCTTCATTGCTCTGGCCGGAGCGTGGTGACGAACCAGACCCAGATGAAGTTTCGGCCGACCGTTGCGGACTGTGGCAGTTCATCATAGGGCCAGATGATCGAGAAGGGGCCCGTATCATCCAGGTCGAGCGGCTTATACTGCTGGTCGGCCGAGCATGATCCCGCTTCGCGATCCTTTGGTGTGCATGCGCGCTCGATCGCGAGAATGGGGTGGTACTCGTCGATCTCGTCCAGCGTGAGCACGGCCTGAAAATCGTTGTAGGCGATGACGCGGATCGCGCTGGCCTTGCCCAGCCCGGCCTTGACGAGGACGTCCTTCAGCGCCGGCCCGCGGTAGACCGTCGGCTGCGCCTCGACCGTCCAGGGCGTTCGCGTGGCGAGCTCCCGTTCCGGAAACCGGCTCCGGAAGTCCTCGTAGCGGTAGCTCGCCAGCGTTTCTCCGGAGCTGGACAGCACCTGCAGGATCCCTGGATCCTTCTCCGCCCCGATCGCGGTCGACGCCACAAGGGATATTGATCCGGCGAGCATCCATGCCCGGAGTCGTGCCACCGCGGTCATCGCATCAGTTCCCGCTTGGAAGCAGGCCACGGCGAATCAATTTCGCGCGCGCCCTCTTGAAATACTTTTCGGCTGAATCCGACGTAATACCGAATCGTGTACCAATCGCCGCGTAGGCTTCTCTGCGCTTCATGCCCTTTTGTTCACGAAACATGAAGTCAATGATCGCCTGCTCACGCGATGTCAGGCCTTGATAAAGAAACTCCGGTGCCAAGCTCCGAACCTCTGAGTACGACACATAGAAATCCGTCTCAGGCAGCTCGGAAATGATCTTCCGCAGCCGATTCCGATCGAGTCCAACTTTTGAGACATAGGCGTTGGCGCCAAGCTTCTGGCACGCGACCGCCTCAGCCTTGGTGTCGGATCCTGTGATGACGATGTGGATGGCTTGGGGCGCGCTGTCGATGATGTCCTCAACGACGGAGAGTCTTCCCGATTTCGAGGTGGGCCTGACACCGGGCAGACCGGGATCGATGAGCACCAGGTCGAAATCGTGGTCGCGACAAAGCGCCAGCGCGCCGTCGAGAGTGCCGGCGGCATGGACGACGCCGTCCTTCAGGACAGATTGCAACTCCGCCATCAGCACCTGGCGCATGAGATCCTGGTCTTCGACCACCAGAGCATTCGACCGCATCCGCCGCCTCTCACCCGCCCGCATCACTCGACCAGCCGGCCTGATGTCAACATGAATCGGTTCCCAGAAAAAAGGGGACAACGGCGTCCCCCCCTTTGGGGGACGGCTGTGTCCCCCGAAAAAGGGACAACGCTGTCCCCTGTCGCACGCCCGGCCTTCGCGACACAATAAGCGGGGAATCGTCGAGGGCGGACATGACTTTGAAACCTCTTGCTTCTCGGGCCTCAAACGTCGCGCGGCGACGCAACTTTCGCCTCTCCCTGCTCGCGGCAGGGCTCACGCTTTTTGGGGCTTCGCTACCGTCAGCGGTGTCGGCTCCCAGCCCGGCGATGACCGAACCTGGGATTGAAATCACTGTCGGTGATAAGACGCTGCGCTTCAGCCGCTCGCAGCTTCTGGCGCGTGACGACGCGCAGGACATCCATGTCGATGGGGACGTCGCCTACCGCCGGCAGATGGCCTACCAAGCCGTCCCACTGGCGCCCCTGCTGAAGGGCTTGGAGTTTCCCGCGGACACCGTAATCGAGGCGGTCGCGACCGACGGCTTTGCCGCGCAGCTGCCGGTCGACCTTGTGGTGAACAGCGATCCGAAGAGGGCGCTGGCCTGGGTGGCGGTGGAGCCCGCGGATGCGCCGTGGCCACCCTTGCCAGGCAAGACCGCGAGCGCCGGCCCGTTCTATCTCGTCTGGACCGGCGACCAGGCAGCGACAGTGCGGTCCGAGCAATGGCCCTACCAGATGGCGCGCCTGGTCACCCAACCTTCTCCGGCGTCGCGCTGGCCGCAACTCGCCGTCGACCCGGCCGTGCCGGTGTCCGACCCGATTCGAAGCGGTCAGACCCTCTTCGTCACCCAATGCCTGAGCTGCCACAAGCTCAACGGCGCCGGCTCGGGTGATATGGGGCCGGATCTAAATCGGCCGATGAGCCCGACCGAGTATCTGACGTCAGAGGGGCTTCGTACCTTAGTTCGCGATCCCGCCTCCGTTCGCGATTGGCCGGATCGGAAGATGCAAGGCTTCACGCCCAAGCAGCTGACAGACCGCGAGATCGACCAGGTGATCGCCTATTTACGGCACATGGCGGGGAGGCGGGACCGATGACTGCGAAGCCTGGGCGTGAAGCAAGCTGCTATTTCCGCCTCGCCCGGAGCTCTTTCATCAACTCGTCGACCTGGGCGCGCAGAGCTTCGTTCTCGGATTCAAGCTCGTCGGCATGTTTCCGGCTCGGGACCGCCTTCTCGTCGTCTCCCGATTCGGCCTGGGCCATGCCGAGCCAGCGCGTGCGCTGCTCTTCATCCATCAGCTCCCACGCCATGATGATGACCTTCAGGTGCTTAGGCACTCCGCCCTTGAGGAGCCCTCGAATCTGTTTGGACACCGTCTTCTCAAGGCGACCCACAATGTCGGCGAGCTGCCGCTGGGTAAGCCCAGCGGCCTTGAGTCGTCGCTGCCAAGGCCGGTCCTCTGTCATAGGAGGCTTGGCTAATCGACGACGTCGCCGCAGGCGAATGTTTCGATCGTCTCTTGACGCGATTTCCCTTTTAGGGAAGTTTCCCGAAAAGGGAAATTCAGAAGTCGTCGGCAGCCGTCGCGGCGCCTCAGTGGCTTTGATGGGGCCGTTGATCCGCAAGTTCCGCCAATGACGAAAAAGCGTTGGCCCGCCGGTCAGATCTCCCAATCCACGCCGGCGGGCCAAGTCCCATTCAGTTGAATAGGAGGTGCCTAGCGGATACCAATCACGCCAGACAGCCAAGACAGCGCCCGCTCGCGCGAGGCGGCCGGCGCTGTCTCCCTAAACAGGGTACGACAAACCTGTCGCCGAGTCTGCGCCCCAATATGTGGTAGCGCCGTGGTCGCCTTCTCCCAGGATACGGTAATTCCTGGACCGAGCCGACCCCACTGGGCAGACTCCCCTGTCATCGAATCATCACGAGGACCGATCGGTCGAATCTGAGCCGGAAAAGCGAAACCCCCGCTGTTGGCGCAGCAGGGGTCTCACGAAACAGATAAGCGCTGCGAGCAGCGCGAGATCTCCAGAAGAAGGTCTCGACGCTAGCGGTGCCCGGGCATCTCCGCAACTGGATTTTGCGGTGCTGGGCCTTTGCGCGCCTTCTTCCGGCTCGGACAGAACGGAGAGCGACATGCCGTTTGAGCGTTCAACCACTTCACCCCCCGCCGCGATCACCAGCGACGCAGACACGCTGTATTCCCTTCTCGCGAAAGCCGCCCGGGCCGGCCAGCCGGCGCCGACCCTTCGGGAGCTGTGCGCCGTGCTGCGGCGCCGCTAGCACGGCGTCCGCGCCGCCCTGGCCCAGCTAGTCGCCGAGGGCCTGGTCGAGGCTGCCGGTACGAAGGATCGGCGCCGCTGGCGTCTTCCCGCACTCGGCCTCGTCACGGCCGATCGGCCGCCGCCGAGCACCTATTTTCGGGAAGGCCGCAGCAGGGCGGGTGGGGCGGCACCGAGTGGCGGCGCCGCGCCGGCGCTGGAGGTGAAGATCCGAGAGGATGGCGTCCGGGTGACGCGCTGCCCACCGTTGTGGGCCGAAGGCGCGTTGCACTTCCGCCCCTGGGGAGCGCTGTGACGGCGCCGGCTTCAGCTCGGCCCTGCCACCGCGCGCAATCTGATTCCGTTTCGCGAGAGCCGCTGATCGCGGTCTCGCCCCGGTCACGCTCCGCTGCCGCGGGCCTCGAGCCCACGCGCGGAGCTCTTTCTTGTGCGGAGGAGGGGAGAGCTATGCCGCCGTAGCCTGGAAAAGAAAAGCCCGCCCGAGATAACTCGGACGGGGGCTTTCCGTAGCTCAAACTCGCAATCTGAGCCTACGGGCGCCCCCACCTCTGGTCAAGCGAAAACCGCTGATTCTCGGCGCGGGAGAACTCATCCTAAACGTCTCAGGGGAGCCCCGCCATGTCCGCTGCATCGCAGTTGGCAAACGATTGTCGTCAACCTCGTTCCAGGCCGACCGCGCGAAATAAACTCGCGCTGATCGACGCCGCCTGGGTGTGTCATCACCTCGCCGAGCTCCGCGACCTAACACAGGCGGACAAGGCGATCCTTTGCGGCCTGATCCGCCATGTCGACCAGGCCAGCCTTGATGCGGACCGCACCACGGTTTTCCCGTCGACGCTCTGTCTCGCGCTCGATACCGGCTACACCACGCGCCAGGTCGTGCGCTCGCTCGCCCGGCTCGAGGCCCGGGGGCTGATCCGCCGCTTCAACCTGCCGCGCTGGCGGACGGCCCACACCGATCTCGCGGGGTTCTGCGCGATCGCCGCCGATGCTCTCGATGCCCATGCCGCCGAGAAGGAGCGCCAGCTTCAGGCGGTCCGGCGCGGGCCGATCGCCATCCTCGTCGAGGAGGACTCTATGTCCTCTCTGCGGGACACAGAGTCCTCACTAACAGAAACAGACAAAGACCCAGCCCTTAATGTACATGCGAATGACGCTTCGCGCGGTCGCTTTCGTAGATGGCCGGACAAGCCGGCCGCAGCTGACGGCACCGCCGCACCCACCAGGCACGCCACCACCAACGGAGAGGTACAAGACTGCTCCCCAGGGGGAGCAAGCTTCTCCGCCGGTGCGGAATCTGACCCGTCGATCCCGGCGGAAAGGCTGCGCGGCGCGCTTCTCGCAGCCTGGGATGCCTCGCCCACACTGCGACGGCTGGTCGACCTCGACCAGCTGCGGACGGCACCGCTCGACGAGCTGACGTCCGCGGTGGAGCGCGACTATCTAACGACCGTGACCGGGATCAGGAATCCCACCCATATCTGGGCTTGGGCCATCAACCGGCACGGCCCGGTCAACGCGCTCCTTGGGTGGCTCATCGCCTGCGACACACCTGCTACAGCCGCTCGGCCTCGCAATCCCGGCGGCTGGTTCACCAGGTTTGCAACGGCCGAAAGACCGTGGAATCTCTCGCGCAACCTCCGCCAGCTGGCGCGGGCGGCCGCCACGAGCTCGGCGCCGACCGTCATGGGCGCCGTGCCGGCGCCGGCGTCCCCGGAACCGGCGCCCGCTCCCGAGCCGGCGGTTGTCGTTGACGCCGCCGGCATGCTCGATCGGTACAAGGCCGCCTGGGTCAGCCTTGCCCGGCAGCGGCTCGGGCGAGAGCGAGGGGAGGCGGTGTGGAGTGCGTGGCTCACCGGCGCCCGCGTCGTCGCGATCGACGACGGACGCCTGACCATCAGGGTGAAAGCCAAGGTGGCGGCGAGTCAGCTGTTCGACCGCTATGACGATCTCTGCCAGGGGGCGGCCAGGGCGATCGGCTACGAGGGAGTGGATTTCGTGAGCGGCCCGGATTGGCGGGTGACTGGCCACGTCGAAAGCTCAACAATGGGCGGACCGTGAAGGTAAAATTTGGAGGAATGGCGTCTCGAAAGCTGATGCAGTTCGGCGCCTGGATGCAGCGGCCATCCGCACGTTGACCGCGCGACCTCCTATAAGCGAGATGCCTCAGCTCCACATCGCCCTGGCTTTCGCGCCGACATCCACGCGTGGCCGCGCCATGCTCTGCACCGCCGTCGTCGCGGCAACGGCGCTGGACCAGCCAAAGCCCTCGAATAGCCCCAGGATCTGGTTGGGGATGAAGCGCGTCCGCGGCGCGTGGATGTGCCGGTCACCGCGCTTGACCTGACTGTGGGTATAGAAGCGGTAGGGCATGACGAGGTGGAGATCGTCCTTCGCTCGGGTCATGGCGACATGGAGCAGGCGGCGCTCCTCTTCGACCTCCTCCTTCGATCCCGTGCCGAGATCGGACGGGATGCAGCCGTCGACGACACTGAGGATGTGAACCGACCGGAACTCCCGACCCTTGGCCGAGTGGATGGTCGACAGATTGAGGTAATCGTCATCGAGCAGCGGCACCCCGGAGTGATCACCGGTCGCCTCCGGTGGATCCAGCGCCAAGTCCGTGAGAAATTCCGACCGCGATGCGGATCCGGTGGCGATCTGCGCCAACTGGACCAGGTCTGCCGAGCGGATCGCGGCGTCCTCATGGATCCGCTCCAGGTGCGGCGCGTACCAGCTCCGGATGGCATCGAGCTCGGCCGGCCAGGTCGTCTCACGATCGCGCAACATTCTCATCATGGCCGCAAAGTCAGGCCAAGCGGCGGCCGCCGGCGTCGGCGGCTTGGCCGCGGCGAGCGCGGCGAAGGGCATCAGCGCGGTAGTCATCTCGTCCAGCACCCGGCGGGAATGGGCGGGGCCGACACCTGGCAACAGCTGCAGCACCCGAAAGCCAGCAACGCGATCGCGCGGGTTCTCTGCCCAGCGGAGGATGGCAAGCACGTCCTTGACATGCGCGGAGTCGAGGAACTTGAGGCCGCCGAATTTGACGAAGGGAATGTTCCTCCGGGCCAACTCAACCTCGAGGTGGCCCGAATGGCTCGCAGTCCGGAACAGCACCGCCTGCTGCTTGAGCGGAACCCCGGCCTCCCTATCCTCGAGCACACGATCGGCGATATACCGCGCCTGCTCGATCTCGTCGGTCACGCTGACCAGCCGGGGCCGCTGCTCTGAGGCTCGCTCCGACCACAGCTCTTTCGCGTAGCGCTCGGGAGCAAGGTCGATCACCGCATTCGCCGCCGCCAGGATCGGCTTGGTCGACCGGTAATTGCGGGCGAGCGTCATGACCGTCGCCGGCGGCGAGAACATCTGCGGGAAATCCAGGATGTTGCGAACCGATGCGGAGCGGAAGCTGTAGATGGCCTGGGCATCGTCGCCTACCACGGTCAGGCCGTGGCCGTCGGGCTTCAGCCCGGTCAGGATGCTCGCTTGCAGGCGATTGGTGTCCTGGTATTCGTCGACCAGGACATGGTCGAACCGGCTCCGGATTTCCGCCGCGAGGTCGGGATCTTCCATCGCCTGCGCCCAGTGGAGTAGCAGGTCGTCATAGTCCAGCACCATCTGGGCTTGCTTGGCCTCGACGTAGCCGGCGAACAGCTTGCGAAGCTCGTCGGCCCAGCTCGCGCACCAGGGGAAGGTGTCCTTGAGCACTTCGGCCAGGGGCAGCTGGGCATTGACCACCCGCGAATAGATGTCGAGGCAGGTGCGGCTGGTCGGAAAACGCTCCTTGGTTGCCGATAGGCCAAGCTCGTGGCGGATCACACTCATCAGGTCGGTCGAATCCTCCCGATCGTGAATCGTGAACGCGGCGTCGAGCCCGAGTTGGTCAGCATGCTCGCGCAGTAGCCTGGAGCCGATGCCATGGAACGTACCCGCCCAAGCGAGCGCCGCGGCGGCGCCCTCGCCCAAGGCGCGCGACGCGATGCGCTCGGTCCGACGCTTCATTTCATCGGCCGCTCGGCGAGAGAAGGTGAGCAGAAGGATCCGGAACGGATCAGCACCGGCTTCGATCAGCCGCACGACTCTGTGCGCGAGCGTGTTCGTCTTACCGGAGCCGGCGCCGGCGATGACCAGAAGCGGCCTGGCCGAGCCATCGTCGATTCCGAACTCCACTGCAGCCCGCTGCTCGGTGTTGAGCGTGTCGAGGTAGCTTGGGCTCTGTGGGGGCGACTCGGCGGCGTGCATGCGACCAGTCAGCATCATTCCCGGTTTGTTCGCAATGCGCTTGCCGCGCCCGCGGCATGGAGCCTCTCCCCGGGGCTTGCCTGCCAGGCTATCTCATCTCTGACCCTCCGCTCAGGTCCTGGAGCGCGAAGGCCGCACCGAATTCTGACGGCCCGGTCGTGCTGCGCCGGAGGCGCGGCAGCGGCAACGCTGTCCCGGTGGTGCAAAACGAGGCCGAGCGCGATCTGCTCAAGTCCCGGCGGCGATGCACTTTCAGGGGTGCGAGCGTGGGGCTAGCCGAACCGTCTTCGTCGAGCTATCCCTTCGAGATGAGCGACATCCCTGCCCCATCAAAATTCGCCGAGGCCGGCTGGGTCCACTTCTGCGAGCATCCCGGCTGCACCGAATGGGGGCCGTACGGGCACGGCCCGTCAAACGGTACGATTCACTGGTATTGCCGCGAGCATGACCAAGCCGGCGGCCGGGGATCGGAAGGTAGAGGGCGGACCGCTATGGCTCGAGTTCGGTAGCGCTGGCGGATCTCGCCTGATCGGAGACCGGGCGCAATTGCGTTCGTGTGTCGTCGGCTGATCTTAGGCAGTAGCCGCCTTTTTCGCAGCCGGCTTGCGGGTGCGGGAAGCCCTGGCCGGCACAGCCGGGGCGGGCGCCGGCGACGGGGCGTTGCGCCGGGTGCCGAGACCGATCGCCTTAGCGAGATCGCTGCGCTGCTGGGCGTAGCCCGGCGCCACCATGGGATAGTCGGCCGACAGGCCCCAACGCTCACGATACTGGTCCGGCGTCATGTTGTAGGCCGATGACAGATGCCGCTTCAGCATCTTCAGCTTCTTGCCGTCCTCGAGGCAGACGATGTAGTCCGGCGTCACCGACTTGCGTATGGAGACTGCCGGCTCCGGCCGGGACGGTGCCGCTGCTTCTGCTGCCTTCCCAAGGCCGCTCAAGGCGCCGTAAACCTGGGAGATCAGCGCCGGCAGATCCGACTGCGCCACGTTGTTGTTCGTGACGTGAGCAGAGACGATCTGGACTGTGAGGCGGCGCGTCTCGTCCGCCGTCGCCTGAGGGGATACAGAGCCAACTTCGCTCATCAATATACTCCAGTAGGTTCGCGAAATTACATTATTGCATAATCGCGGGTAGAGCTGATTACATATCGGTTAGGCTCGGACCTTACAATCGCCTTTTCTTTATGGCCGAGCTTTCCTGGAAATGTCATGTCCCAAGATGCAGATCGGATCTTCGGTCGACCTCCGGTCGGAAGGAATTCCGATCCCTCGCATCTTGCGACTTCCGACGGTCCCGGGATCGGTGACAATCTCTCGTCTCCACCTATGTGGATTGTCATGGCTTCGTCCGAGAGCACGACAAGCGAACGTCTCGCCGAGCTCGCCCGCCTGCAGGCGGAGCGAGCCCGCGCCAACGGTCTCGATCCCGGGCAGATGGTCGAGGGCGCCGAGGTCATTGTCGTTCGGCGTCACCCCGAAACCGGCCGGAAGGAGTTCGGCCTCCTCAAATGGGGCCTCGTGCCCAACTGGGCGCCCGACACATCCCGGCCACATCTGCATGCCCGGGCCGAGACCGTGGCCGAGCTCCCAGCCTTCGCCCAATGCTTCCGCAGGCGTCGCTGCATCGTCTCGACCGAATTCTTCACTCAGCGTCGGACGGTCGGTGAGCCCAAGGGCCGGCTCTTCGCTATCGGCATGGCCGACGGGTCGCAGATGCTGATTGCCGGTATATGGGATGCCTGGAAGGTCAAAGGGATCGACACCTGGATCCGCACCTTCGCCACGATTACAGTCCCGGCCAACGACCTGGTTGCCGAAATCCACGACCGAATGCCGGCGATTCTCACCCGGGACCAGCTGCCGTTCTGGTTCGGAGACGTCGAGATGCCCCTGCCCGAGGTCCAGGCCATGCTCCGGCCCTTTCCCGCCGATCGCATGATTCGCTGGCCGGCCAAATCGAAGAGGCCGCCTGCGGTCGCCAAGGAGCAGAAGCCGGATCCCGAGGTCGATCCCGAGCCGGACCTGTTCGGGCCACGGCCGTGACCCATCGAGAGTAGCCCCAACATGTTGTGGGCGTCGGCAGCGCCAGCACCCATTGATAGCATTTTATGATTCGACTCGACTCCGGGCAGAATTGTTCTATTTTTGTTCCTGTTCTCTTATCGTTCTCCTCATCGCCGCCCTAACCCCTCTGGCGGCTTTCATGGAGGTATCCAGATGGACATGAGCATCCCTGCCAACGCTGCCGAAACCGAGTTCGATCCCGAACGAGCCCGGGCGGAGCTCGACCGAGCGGCCGAGCTGGCCATGGCGAGCCCCGCCAGCCAAGCCGCCTGCGACATCATGAGGCTCGTGACGCGCAAGTCGCCCGCGATCAAGACCATGCCAGTGACGACCCGCTTCCGGGGAGCCGGCGTCAGGACCGACGAAATAGATCGGTGGTGGGCAAGCTGGGGCTGCAACGGCCAGGGCTTCTCGCTGTACCTGTCGATGTATGGTCCCTTCACCAGCACGAAGGCCGACGGCGCCGCCGACGTGCAGATCCACGGCGACGGCTTTCTCTCCCTCGAGGTCGACGACGAGCAGGTCATGGCGCTTCGTGTCGAGCTGCGCTGTGACGACCCGGAGGGTCGGATCCTGGTGGTCGGTGCGACGGAATTTGAGCCCGGCGCCTGGACGGACGTCATCCTCGAGCTGAATCGGCGGTTGACCGACGCTGCCCTGCAGACCGCGCGGAAGGCTGCCTGACGATGGTCGCGCGGCCGATCCTGACCACCCCGAAGGACCTGCCTGATGTCGGCGACGGCCGGGTCTATGCGCCCGGCCACGTCGAGATCTTCGAGGAGGAGACCGGAGAGGTCCTAGGCCGCTACGATCCGACGACCCAACCGATCACCGTGCTGATCGACCTGGTCCACCAGGCCTATGCCGATCGCCGACGGCCGGATTGGATGACGCTGCCGACCTGTCCGATCCCGGAGGACCTGCAGACCCATGTCTATGCCATCGACTATCGGGGCTGGGCCTGGTCGGACGAGGACGAGTTTCCGGAAGGGGTGCATGTCGACCAGCTGCGCGCCTATCTCGCGGCGCTGGGCCCGGATGACGACGATGAAGAGTGGCCGCGGCTGACCCTCGACGAGGCGATCGCGCTGCCGGAGGTGGAGCTCCGCCGCCGCTACCGGCAGGTGCTGATCGAGCTCACCGAACATTCAAGCAAATCGGAGTTCCCGCCGGACTTCCCCTGGGACGACGCCCGAGCCACGCGGGACGAGCTGCTCCAGATCGTCCAGATCTACGCCTACTGGTTCGATCCGGACCGCGGCCATCCCCATCCATCCCGCCAGCAGCTGCGCACCCATGAATCCCGAGAGCGCGAATTCTGGGCCGCCGCTGGAACCGTCCCCCGGCTCGACAGCTGAGGCGCCCGCTCGGGCGCCGAGCCTCGCCGAGATTCGTGCGGCCGTCCGCGCCCTGGATCCCGGCAGCGATCCGAATCTTCCATCCGTGCCGCTCGGCGTGCCGGCGATCGACGGCCACCTTCCCTGGGGTGGTCTGGCGCTGCCTGGGCTGCACGAAATCGTCGGGATGCCAGCCGATGGCGCCGCTGTCGCCTTCACTGCCGTCATACTGGGGCGCCTCAGCCGCGGCCGCCCGGTGCTGTGGTCCAGCCTCCGGCGGCCCGGGCTCTACGGCTACGGCCTCGCCGATCTCGGCTGGGATCCGGCGACCCTCCTGCTGGCCCGCGGGCGTCGCCACGAGGATGTCCTCTGGCAACTCGAGGAAGGGCTCCGGAGCGGCGCCGTGGCCGCGGTCGTCGGCGATGTCATTGCTCCCGACCTCACGGCCAGCCGCCGCCTGCAGCTGGCGGCCGAGGCGGCGCGGTCGCCGGCGATCATCCTGCTGCCCGTTGGCGCGGGGCCGCCACACTCGGCGGCGCTGACCCGCTGGCGGGTCGCATCCCGGCCGAGCCGTCAGGGCCGGCCGGTCTGGTGTCTGGACCTGCAGCGGTGCCGCGGTGGCACCCCTGCCCGTTGGTGTGTGGAATGGGACGATGAGGCGGTGGCTCTCAGTCTGGCTGCCGAGATGGCCGACCGACCGCTGGCGTCGGCAGCGGAGTGACGCGGCCCGAGGCCCGCTGGTGCTCTATGTCGAGGAGCACCAAGCACTCCGGGTCCATGCTGTCGACGCGGCCGCGGCCGCCGAAGGCCTCGTCCCTGGCCAGGCCTTGGCCGATGCCCGGGCGCTCGTCCCGCATCTCGTCACGGCGCCGGCGGACCTGGCCGGCGACGCCGAGGATCTCGCGCGCATCGTCGACTGGAGCCGGCGCTACTCGCCCTTGGTCGCCGGCGACGGCGCGGACGGCACCCTGATCGATCTGACGGGTGCCGCTCACCTGGTCGGCGGCGAGGAGGTGGTGCTGACCGACATTGTCGAGCGTCTCGGCCGAGCGCGCCTCGATGCACGGGCCGCGATCGCCGATACCGCGGCGCAGGCCTGGGCCTGGGCGCGCTTCGCCGGCGGAGGCTCTGTCGCCGCCGGCGCCGGCATAGGCGCCTTCGCCGCCCTGCCCGTCGCGGCACTGCGCCTGCCGGTCGCTCTCGTCGCCGGCCTGCAGCAGCTCGGGTTGCGCCGGATCGGGGACGTCTCTCCCCTGCCCCGGGCGCCTCTCGTCCGCCGGTTCGGCCGCGACATCGCCGCGGCGCTGGACGCTCTGGCGGGGCGCCAGGCGACGCCGGTGACGTTCCAGGCGGCGGCTCAGGCCTGGTATCGCCGCGCCTCGCTGGTCGAGCCGATCGCCACCGCGGAGGCGATCGAGACGGCGCTTCGCGCGCTCCTCGAGCCCCTTTGTGCCGAGCTCGGCGCCGCCGGCCGCGGCGCCCGCACGCTCGAGCTCACCCTGTTCAGGGTGGACGCCACCACCCAGCGGGTCGCCATCGGCACCAGCCGGCCGCTCACCGATGTCGCGGCGCTGCTGCGGCTGTTCCGCGACCGGATCGCCGAGATCGATCCGGGCTTCGGCATCGAGGCCATGTTGCTGGAGGCGCCCGAAACCGACCGTGTATCGCCGGCGCAAGCGGATCTGGCCGGCGGCCGCGATGCCAGTTCCGACCTGGCCGACTTGATCGACCGCATCGATATCCGGAGCGGGCCCGGCAGCGTTCGCCGGCTCCTCCCGGCGGATCGCCATTGGCCTGAGGCGGCAGCCGTCGAAGTCCCGGCCTCCTTGCCGTCGCTGGCGGCAGGCACCTGGTCGCTTCCGGTGCCCCGACCGGTGGTGCTGTTTGAACGGCCGGAGCCGATTGCGGCGGAGGCCCGCGGCTCGGCGCTGCGCGCCTTTACCTGGCGCGGCGTCCGGCACGAGCTCCATCGCGTGATTGGTCCCGAGCGCGTCGAGCCGGAATGGGGCTGGGACACCCCGGAACGCACTCGCGACTACTACCGGGTCGAGGACGCCGAGGGCCGCCGCTTCTGGCTCTTTGTCACCGCGGACGGCGAGACCCTCGCCTGGTTCCTGCACGGGCTAATGGCATGAGCTACGCCGAGCTGCAGGTCACCACGAACTTCTCCTTCCTCCGTGGTGCCAGCCACGCCCACGAGCTGGCCGGCCAGGCGGCCGCGCTTGGCCATCATGCGATCGCCGTCACCGATCGCAACTCCCTCGCCGGTGCCGTCCGCCTGCACCAAGCGGCGAAGCAGGCCGGGCTGCGGCCGGTCATCGGAGCCCGGCTCGACTTCACCGATGCACCGAGCGTCCTGGCGTATCCGACCGATCGCGCCGCCTATGGCCGGCTGTCGCGGATGCTGACCCTCGGCAAGCGCCGGACCACCAAGGGCGAATGCACCCTGCACCTGGCCGACCTTGTGGAGTATGGCGAGGGCCAGCTGGTTGTGGCGCTGTTGCCCGACGGCCGGCTTACCCGCGCCGCCGGCGAGCAGCTGCTGCAGCACCTCGGCATGCTGCGCGCGGCCTTCCCCGATCGTGTCTATCTCGGCGTCCGGAATCTCCTGCGCGGCGACGATGCGCGGCGCCTGGCCTGGTCGATCGAGGCCGGCTCCCGCCTCGGTATCCCGCTGGTGGCCACCAACGACGTCCACGCCCATGCGCGCGGCCGCCGCGCGCTGCAGGACGTCATGACCTGTATCCGCGAGCGGACCACCCTACGGGCAATCGGCCGCCGCCTGCATGCCAATGGCGAACGTTACCTCAAGGACGAGGCAGCGATGCGGCAGCTCTTCGCCACCTGTCCCGAGGCCATCGACCGCATCGCCGAGATTGTCGCCCGCTGCCGCTTCGACCTCGACACGCTGCGCTACGAGTATCCGATCGACACAATCCCCGCGGGCAGGACCGCGCAGCAGCACCTGGTGCAGCTGACCTGGGAAGGCGCCGCCCGGATGTATCCGGAGGGGGTTCCGGACAAGGTGCGCGGCATCCTCGAGCATGAGCTGGCGCTGGTCGACCAGCTCGCCTATGCCCCCTATTTCTTGACCGTTCACGATATCGTGGCCTACGCCCGGACCCAGGGCATTCTCTGCCAGGGCCGCGGCTCTGCCGCCAATTCGGCCGTGTGCTACGTGCTCGGCATCACCGCGGTCGACCCGGCGCGCAGCGACATGCTTTTCGAGCGCTTTATCAGCCCCGAACGCAAGGAGCCGCCGGACATCGATGTCGACTTCGAGAATGAACGGAGGGAGGAGGTCTACCAGTACATCTACGGGCGCTACGGGCGCGAGCGGGCCGGCTTGGCGGCAACCGTCATCACCTACCGCAGCAAGAGCGCCATCCGCGATGTCGGCAAGGCGCTCGGCCTCTCCTCCGACACGATCGACCGCCTCGCCCGAACCGCGCCAGGCTGGGACCAGGATCTGACCGCCGCCCGGCTGCGGGATGCCGGCATCGACCCGCGCGACCGGACCGCCCGGCGCACCCTGGCGCTGGCCGGGCAGCTCTACGGCTTCCCGCGCCATCTCAGCCAGCATGTCGGCGGTTTCGTGATCACGAGGGGGCGCTTGGACGAGAGCGTGCCGATCGAAAATGCCGCGATGGCGGACCGGACCTGCATCGAATGGGACAAAGACGATCTCGACGCGCTTGGCATGCTGAAGATCGACATCCTGGCGCTCGGCATGCTGACCTGCGTCCGCAAGGCCTTCGAGTTCCTCGAGGCGCGGACCGGCCGCCCCTTCCGCTGGCTGGACGTGCCGCCGGAAGATCCGGCCGTGTACGACATGCTGTGTCAGGCCGACAGCGTCGGTGTCTTCCAGGTCGAATCCAGGGCGCAGATGTCGATGCTGCCGCGGCTGAAGCCGCGGTGCTTCTACGACCTGGTGATCGAGGTCGCGATCGTTCGGCCCGGGCCGATCCAGGGCGACATGGTCCATCCCTACCTGAAGCGCCGGCAGGGGTTGGAGCGGGTCCAGTATCCCAAGGAGGAGCTGCGCCGCGTCCTAGGCAAGACCCTGGGGGTGCCGTTGTTTCAGGAGCAGGCAATGTCGATCGCCATCGTCGCCGCCGGCTTCAGCCCGGGTGAAGCCGATCATCTGCGGCGGTCGATGTCAGCCTATCGCCGCACCGGCCGGGTCGCCGAATACCGCGACCGCATGGTCAGCGGCATGGTCGCTCGCGGCTACGATCAGGCCTTCGCCGAGCATTGCTTCAGCCAGATCGAGGGTTTCGGAGAATACGGTTTCCCGGAGAGCCACGCGGCGTCCTTCGCCCTGATCGTGTATGTCAGCGCCTGGCTCAAGCGCCACCATCCGGCGGTCTTCGCCGCGGCCATCCTCAATTCCCAGCCCATGGGCTTCTACGCGCCGGCGCAGTTGGTCCGCGACGCCCGGGAGCATGGCGTCGAGGTCCGCCCGGTCGACGTCAACCACAGCGATTGGGATTGCAGCCTGGAGTCTGGCACCCGCGGCCTCGCCGTCCGGCTCGGCATGCGCCAGATCAAGGGCTTGCGCGAGATCGAGGCGGCGCGGATTGCGGCTGCCCGCGGCGACGGTTACCGCGAGCTGCGCGACGTCTGGCGCCGCGCCGAGGTCACCGTGGCGACTCTGGAGCGCCTGGCCGAGGCAGACGCCTGGCGCTCCATGGGCCTCGACCGCCGAAGCGCCCTATGGGCGATCCGCGGCCTCGGTGACGTTCCCCTGCCCTTGTTCGAGGCCGCCGACCGGAGCCGGCGCCCTGGCGACAACCGGCCATCGGTCGAGCTCGCGGGCGAGGCGCAGGTCCTGCTGCCGCCGATGACGCTGGGCGAAGAGGTGGTGCAGGACTATCAGACGCTCAGGCTCAGCCTGAAGGCGCACCCGATGGCCCTCCTCCGCCGGCATGTCGCCGGCGACGGCATCCTGTCCACGGCCGAGATGCGTGCCGCCAAGGACGGCAGTTGGGTCGCGACCGCCGGCCTGGTGCTGATCCGGCAGCGGCCCGGCACATCGAGCGGGGTGATCTTCGCGACCCTCGAGGACGAGACCGGCGTCGCCAACATCATTGTCTGGCCGCAGGTCTATGAGCGATACCGCCGTGCCGTTGTTGGTGGCCGCCTCCTGGAGGTGCGCGGCCGCCTGCAGAAGGAGGGCTTGGTCATCCACCTGATCGCCCGGCACGTCATCGACCGGTCGCCGCTGCTGCGGGAGCTAGGGCGGATCGACGGCCCGGCCGAGGCCGAGCCGCTGCTGACCGAGCGCGAAGCGGTGCACGCCATGCCGGCGTCAAGGGATTTCCGCTAGGTCAATATTACTCAGCCGAGGGACGCGGGCGGCCATCATCGGCCTTTTCAGCCCGCCGCCGCTCAAGGTAGGCCTTGAGCCCTGGCGTCATTCCAAGTGTCATCCGAAACAGCAGCCACCACAGATAGAATGCCGTTTCGCCTTTCAGGGCATCGACCGAGAGGAGGCCATGCGCCAATGAGTTTCTAAAATTTGATCCAAGTCTCTCAACCAGTAGTGATCGCAGTTCATATATAGTTCCTTCTCCCAGGGCCTGCTTCAATAGAGGCTCCGTCAGAATGCGCTCAAATCCCCATACCTGTTCGATGCCATTGTTGTCGGTATACTCAGGAACTACGCCAATATCATGAAGAATATTACGAAGGCCATTTTCAATCTGGGGAATAAAGATGTGGAGTGCCGTCGAAAAGTCCCAGCGCAGCCCCTCAATGATAGCCTTTACGAAAAGGGGAGTGCGGCCTTCGGGGATCAGCGGGCTTGCGGATACCAAACGCTTGATCTCATCTTCGGATATCGTGTGCTCATCGCAAATAGTCTGAAGGGCCGGAACAAGGCGAGCGTGGACAACCAAGTTGCGATGCCAGCGTGCCCCCTGATCCATGAAGCCTTCGATCGCCAACTCCGCCTTCGCCGGATCGCCACCCAGAAGCGCTGGACGAACCGCAACCTTGCGACCCGCTTCATCAAAGATCTCTGCCTCGAATGACGAGATCAGCGGATTGTGCCCCTGCTCGTCAAGAATCTCTTGTCGCAACTTCTTCGGATCAATAAGTGGCTCAGCTGTTGCAAACCGAAAAAGCGCATCATCGAGCAGCAGGTCCTTAAAACTCCGAACGGATTCTTCGACAGCCTCCCGAATATCTAGTTCGTGATCGAACGAATGCATTTCATCGAGACTGCGCCTCGCGGCAATCTTCAATCTGCCCTGCAACTCTGGAATTCTCTCGCGTAACGAGGGTCTATCTTTGTGGGAGCGAATGGCGTCTTCCCAGAAGCTCCGAGCCGACATAAATGATCCGCCCGCCTCTCGGGCTTCCGCCTCGGCGACGAAGCTTTCGGCGGACCGTACCCGCGCGGCTTCCGCCGCATCCGGATCCTTCACTAGACTCAATAGTTTCGCAGTTATGTCAAAAAAGCCTCGCGCAGAGGGAAAGTTTCCATCTCCCAATGCGGCAAGTCCGTAGCTATTCGACACAATGCTGAGCGCTCGAAAATCTCCAAACCGGAACTCAACAAGCAACTCCAAAAGGCCGTACAGATATCTGGGCGGCAGGTCTGTCCGCGGAAAGGTGGCGGCTTCGGCTGCGATATGTGAAAGACACTCTTGGACTAGTTCGCCTTTTGGTCCCAATTGCCGTGCAAGCCTCACGGCGCGTTCATAGCGCTCCAGCCGCCATGAAAACTCCTGAGGATCGACGAGGCGGTCTCCAGACGCCAAGTACCACCGAACGGTCTCTCTAGCAATCAAAGCGTCGCGGCGACGCAACCAAAGAATGTCGCCAATTCGAGCGCGGAATTCGGGATCGTCAACCTCCGCAATCGCTCCTGCCAATTCGTCAAGATCAGTGTCACTTAGATCATCAGGTATTAATAATCGTTCCGCCTTGCTTTCGAACATCGGGCCAAAGGGCCTAGCCGGATCGTCGGGTCGGAAGTGCAATTGAAACACAGTCTGCAGTAACGGCCAATTCCGAACACCATCAGTTTGTCCTCGATCTCGAAATTCCGTGGCAAACTTGTAGTCCAAATGACCTGATATGTTGGCAATGGCTTCAAGTATATCAGACGGCAATGGAAATGGATTGCGGCTGGACAATGGGAGTCTCCAATCCGGATGCGACAGCCCGCGATGAGGTCGTCAGATCCTGATAGCTTCCTGCAGTGATGCGTACTCCGCGTCATAGGCCGCCTGCAGTTCGTCGCTGTCGCCCTTCGGACCGACGCGAGCGACATGGAGTTTCTCACCGGGCAGGGGCAGCTGCATCGCGACCGGATCCGCGGTGGTGAGCCAGGCCTGCCACTTGTCGGGCGTCAGAATCACCGGCATCGCCTTCTCGTGGATCGGCTTCACGATGCTGTTCGGATCCGTCGTGAGGAATGAAAACAGCTTGTGCTCGCCCTCGACAGGATCGGCCTTGGTACCGCGCGTGCCCATCCAGGGGCGCCAGATGCCCGCGAACCCGAACAGCGGTCGCGCGCTCGATGATCCGTCCTTCATCGCGAACCAGCAGACAGGCTTCTTTTTCGTGACCGGGTCCGGCTGGGGCATGTACTCGCTGAAGGAGGTCGCCGGCACGATCACCCGCCATTCCGGCTTCAACCAGCCCTTCCAGTAGTTGCTCGACAGGTTGCGCACGTTCGTTACGAAGGACGGGTTTGGACCTACCGGCGGAAAGCCCCAGCGCATCATCTCCAGGCGCCGGTTGCCGTTGCCGTCGAGCCGCAGCACGGGCGCTGTGTAGTCCGGAAACACCGATGCCATGCCGGAAAAATTGCCGAGGTCGACATCCAGCGCGTCGGCCAGCCGGGCCAGCTCTTCCTGGGTGGTGTTCACGGCATAGAGATTGCACATCGGCGCCTCCCCTCGATTCCAGGCATTGTGCACGGTGTCGCCGCGGCGAGAAAGACGCGGCCGGGCTTTCCCTTCGGAGCGAGACCCCTGCTGCGACAGCTCCGCGCCACATCCTGACATTGACCGGGCGCCCCCAGGACGGCCGTCCCGCCAGCTGGGTCGACGGGTCCTGGTGTGGCGCGATATCGTCTGCCTGCAACGGAGGGTTACGATGGCCGAGCAGACTGCGACCTGGCGCCAAGACGGCATTGATCCAGGCTGGTTCTACGCCGACGGGATCGGGTCTGTCCGGAGCAGCAAGAGCTACAATCGGCCGGGCGGCTGGTGGTTCCTGCCCGCTTGGTTGCCAGACACCGAAGAGCACGACGTCGGCCATTCCGATCCAAAGCACTCGCGCTCAGGGAGGCCGAGCGCCTCACCAAGAATCATCATCAGCAAAGCGCGAAGTGATCTTCTGCGCTCGTGTTGCCGTCTGGCCGATGGAGTGACCCATACACCTGGTCCGACCCGGCTGAAGCGCGCCATAAGCGGACGTCCCCTCCTCCGTCCCAAAGCGGACACTGGCTGGGAACGCCGCAGTCGCGCCGCGCGCCCCCTGCTCCATGGTCCCTTTGCGGCATTCGGAAGCCCGACCGCTTGAGCGGAGCCAGCGTTCCATCGGCGGGGTAAGCCCCGAACCGGATATCAGGCGCGGCGCCGGTCATGCCTTTGCCAACGGTCACGATCACGCCCCGTGATCGAGCGTCGGCTGGTCCTCGTCCTGCCTGACGACCCAGCAGCCGAAGATGCGGACGAGCAACCGCGTGAGGTCGTCCATGATCAGAAAGACGGAGGGGACGACAACGAGGCTTAGGACCGTCGAAACGGTGATGCCGCCGATGACGGCGATCGCCATCGGGGCGCGGAAGGAGCCGCCCTCGCCGACGCCGAGGGCCGACGGCAGCATGCCTGCGGACATCGCGATCGAGGTCATGACGATCGGTCGTGTCCGCTTGCGCCCGGCCTCGATGATCGCGGCCGTCCGGTCCATGCCGGCACGCATCGCCGCGACGCCGAACTCGACGAGCAGGATCGCGTTCTTGCTGACGACGCCCATCAGCATGAGGATGCCGATCAGCACCGGCAGCGAGAGCGCGTTCCGGGTCAGGACCAAGCCGGCCGCGACGCCGCCGATCGCCAGCGGCAGCGAGAACAGGATGGTGAAGGGCTGCACCACGTTCCCGAAGAGCAGGATCAGGACGGCCAGCACCAGCATCAGGGCCAGGATCATCGCCTTCACGAAGCTTTGCTGCACCTCGGCCTGCAGTTCGACATCACCGGCTTCGAGGATCTCGACGGTCGCCGGAAGGCCGGCCTCGGCCGCGAGCTCCCGGAAGCGTTCGGACGCGGTGTCGAGCGTGACGCCGGCCGGCAGGTTCGCGCCGAGCGCGACGACGCGGTGGCGGTCGTGGCGCCGGATCGAACTCGGCCCTTCCGAAGGGTCGATATCCGCGACGCTAGACAGCGGAACGGTCGACCCGGACGCGGCCTCGACCTTCAGGGCGCGGATAGCGGCGATGTCGGCGCGGAAGCCGCTGTCGAGCTGCACGCGGATCGGGATCAGCCGCCCGTCGAGCGCGATCTTGGCCAGCTGCTCGCCGGCTTCACCGATGGTGGCGATACGGATGACCCGGGAGACCTCCTCCGGCATGATTCCGAGACGGGACATCCGGTCGTAGCGCGGCCGGATCTGCAGTTCCGGCCGCGGCAGGGAGCCGTCCGCGCTGACATCGGCGAGCAGCGGATCGCCGCGCAGCGTCGCCTCCAGGCTCGCGGCCGCCCTGTCCAGATCCGCTTCGCTGTCGGACAGCAGGTTGAAGGACAGGTCGTGCGTGCCCTCTTCATTGACCTTGAAGATGCGGACATCGGGGATCGAGCGCAGCCGGCCGAGGATGTCCGTTTCGATCTCCGACTGGGGCCTGATGCGGCCGGCCGATGGCGGCTTCGGCAGGTAGAGATCGGCCACCCGGATCCACCCGACCACGGTGTTGATCGCCCTGGTGAGGAGCGAATGGTCGAGCGGCTCGAGACGCACGATGACCGTTGCGAGCCGCGGATCGGCATCACCCTGCGGCGCAGCTCCACCCAGCACCAGGACATCCGCGACGCCGGGGACATCGCTGATCCGGTCGTGGATCGCCGTCGTCGCCCGTTCGGTGTCCGCGAGCATCGCGCCCGGCGGCAGCTCGACCGCCAAGGTTATGCGCGAATTGTCTTCCGGCGGCATGAAGCTGCCCGGGATCTGCGCCAGGACATGGAGGGAGACGCCGAGGCACCCGATAGCCGCGAGCAGCGTCGTGTAGCGCCACCGGGTCGTGATGCCGATGAGGGCCGTGTAGAGCGCCATGATGCGGCCGTCCTCGCGGCCATGGCGGTCGCCGCCGATATCCGCCGGACGCATCAGATAGGCCGCCATGACCGGCGTGATCAGGCGCGCGACCAGGAGGGAGAAGAAGGCGGAGACGGCGACCGTCAGGCCGAACTGGAGGAAGTACTGCCCGGGAATGCCCGACATGAAGGAGACGGGCAGGAAGACGGCGATCAGCGCGAAGGTGGTGGCGATCACCGCGAGGCCGATCTCGTCCGCGGCATCGATCGCGGCGCGGTAGGGCGACTTGCCCCGCCGGATGTGGCTGACGATGTTCTCGATCTCCACGATCGCATCGTCGACGAGGATGCCCGTCGCGAGGGTGATGGCCAGCAGGCTAACCTGGTTCAGCGAGAAGCCGAGGAGATCCATGACCCAGAAGGTCGGGATGGCCGAGAGCGGCAGGGCGACCGCCCCGATCAGGGTCGATCGCCAGCTGCGCAGGAACACCAGCACGACCAGGACGGCGAGAAGAGCCCCCTCGATCAGGGCATCCATCGCGGCCTCGTAGGTCCCCCGGGTGACGGCGACGGCGTCGTCTACCATCTCGATGGCGACATCCGGGTGCTTCACGCGGATGTCATCGAGCGTCCTTCCCACCCCTTCGGCGACGGCCATCTCGCTGGCGCCCTTGGAGCGGAACACGGAAAACGTGACGACCGGATGCCCGTTGAAGCGCGAGAACGACCGAGGCTCCTCCACGGAATCGTCCACCCGGCCGAGGTCGGACAGCCGGACGAAGCGGCCGTTCGGCAGCGAGATCATCGTGCCGGCGAGCCCGGCCACATCGCGCGTATCGCCCAGCATGCGGATCGCCTGTTCGCCGCCGCCGACCTGGGCGCGGCCGGAGCCGAGATCCGAATTCATCCGGCGGAGCTGACCGTTGACGTCGGCGGCGGACGTGCCGAAGGCGTTCAGGCGATCGGCATCGAGCTCGACACGGACCTCGCGATCGGAACCGCCGTGGCGCTCGACCCGGCCGACACCGCGCTGGCCCTGGACGGCGCGGATGACCGTGTCGTCGACGAACCAGGACAGCTCCCCGGGCGTCATGCCGGGCGAGGAGACCGCGAAGGTCTGGATCGCCCGTCCTTCGACCTCGACCCGCGAGACGATCGGCGCATCGGCCGCGCCGGGAAGATCGCCGCGGATCCGGTCGACCGCGTCCCTGACGTCCTGCACGGCCTGGGCGGTAGGCACCTCCAGACGGAAGGTGACTGTCGTCGTGGAGATCCTGTCCGTGATCGTCGACTCGATGTGATGGACGCCGGAGACACCGGCGACCTCGTCCTCGATCGGCTTGGCGACCTGGGCTTCGAGTTCGGCGGGCGTGGCGCCGCTCTGCGTGACAACGACCGAGACGACCGGCACGTCGATGTTCGGGGTCTGCGTGATCGGCAAGGCGGTGAAGGATTGCCAGCCCAGCACGACGAGCACGACGAACGCCAGGATCGACGCGATCGGGTTGCGGATGGACCAGGCGGAGATGTTCATGATCTCGATTCCGGTCAATTGGTGACCGGCGGGGCCGGCTTGACCGGCACGATGCGGTCGCCGTCGCGGACGAAGGCTCCGGCCTTCGCCACCGCCAGCTCACCCGGCTCGAGGCCGGAAACGATCTCGACGAACGGCCCGTCCTCGATGCCGACCGTCACCGGCACCAGGCGCACGACGTTCGCTTCCACCTTGCGGACCAGCGATACGCCGTTCGTCGACATGACCGAGCTTCGCGGCAGGATGACCGCCCGCCTTTCCCCAGCGGTGATGATCGCGCTCGCATACATGCCGGGTCGGGCCCCGGTCGCATCGTCCAGGACGATGCGGACGATGCCGAGGCGCGTCTGCGGATCGACCGTCGGTGCGACAACCCGGATCCTTCCGCGGACAGGCGTACGGCTGCCGGCGACCCTGACGGTCGCGGGCTGGCCGGCCGCGAGCTTGACGAGATCGGCCTCGGCGACATCGGCCTTCATCTCGACGACGCCGTCGCGGATGATCGTGTACAGCGGCAGGCCGCTGCCGCTGGCGATCGCGCCGACCTTGCCGTTCCTGGCCGAGATCACGCCGCCGAAGGGAGCCGTGACGGCCGTTCGTGCGAGACGCAGGCCGATGTCGTCCAGCTGCGCGCGCGCCAGCCTGATATCCGCTGCCGCGATGCGCAGCGATTGCTCCGCCGATCGGAGGCGGGCGCCCGAGGTGGTCGCCAGGACCTTCAGCCGGTCGGTCTCCGCCCTCGAGATCGCCCGGCTCGCCAGGAGCAGGTCGGCGCGATCGGCGACGCGCCTCGCCTCCTCCGAATTCGCCCCGGCTTCGACAAGCTGCGCCTGGACCTGCGTCAGCGCGGCCTCCGCCTTGGCGAGCTTGGCTTCGAGCTGGCCTTTCTCCAGACGCAGCGCGTCGTCGTCGAGAACGGCCAGCGTGTCGCCCGGTTCGACCCGGTCTCCGATATCGGTCTTCAAGGCCCGCACCGGGAGCCCGTCGACGAGCGGCGACACATGGATCTCCTCGGCGGCCTCGATCGAGCCGGTCGCGACGACACGATCGCCGATGGTGCGCTCCACGGCCTCGGCGACGACGATCGACGGCAGCCCCGGCTGATGGTCCGGCCTTGCCGCTTCCGCGGCGAGGACGCCGCAACCCAGGACCGCCGCAACCGCCGCGCAGGCGCCGAGCAACAGAAGCCTGCGGGGCTTCAGCCGGCCGTCACGGCAGAAAAACGAAACCATCTCGCCTCACCGATCCTCGATCGAACCGTCGTCCAGCAGGTTTTGGGGGAGGGCGGACGCGAGGAGCGCATCGGCCGCCCCCTCGCTGCGCTACCAGCGATAGGCCAAACCGAGCATCGCGGAGAACTGATCGGCACTGCCTTCGTCGGTGACCAGCGGGCTGTCGGCGGCGTCGCCGAGCAGCCGGCTGTAGCCGACCTGGCCCATGAGGTGGATCGAGTCGGTCAGCATCCAGCCGATGCTGAGATCGATGCCGACGTCCTTCAGGCCGCTGCCGGCGTCGTAGCGGGCGAAGCCGCGGCGGGATCGCGCGGCCTGGGCCGGGCTGATGCCGAAGGTGTTGCTCATATACTCGTCGTCGGCCCAGGTGACGTGCGGCTTCACATTGAGCCGAACGTCATCCAGCAGCTCGATCCCGTATTCCGCCTCGGCGGTCGCTGTCAGCCCGTTGCGGTCGCCGGTCAGATCGCGGGCAACCTCCAGGCCGAGATTCACGGGGCCGGCCTCATAGCCGAACCGGACGACCCCCACCGCGCCGATCTCGAGATCGCCGAGACCCTTCAGGGCGTCGTTGTCATCCTCGGAGCGCCCGAAATCGTACCGGACGCCGAGGTCGAACCGCAGGCCATCCGTCATGAACGGGGTCGCGAAGATCCCCAGCCCACTCAGACGGATCCGGTCCCGCCAGGACAGCTCCACGAACGGCAGCGGCATAAGCTTGTAGTCGTCGGACCCTTCGTAATCCGGCGCGTAGATGGCGCCGGCACCGGTGATGAAGGTCCAGTCGGACTCCGGCGGGTCATCTGCACGCACGCTGCCCATGGGCATGGCCGCGCAGACGAAACTGGAGAACAGGGCAAGGCAATACTTCGAACGACTGGTGTACGGCATTCTTCGAGTCCATTTGGTTTCAATGCGGTCGTTTTCGTCTCCTCATGATCCTGTTGTCGCGACATTGCTCCAACATTGCGGCGTATCCCGAAATGCGGGATTATTTGCGCAATGTTGCTGCAATGTTGGGTTCGTATAAGCCGTCCGGGAGCGTGGGAGGGCACCGGATGCGGCCTCGGCACGTCCCGGGTGGCCGGAGGCTTTCGGCGCCCGAAGCCGTCCGGCCATATGCGCAGCGCAGCTGCAATCCTGTGCCCGACAATCATCTTCGTATTAATAGGGACGTTTGATGCGGGTTCTTCTGGCCGAAGATGAATTGGACATGGCAAGCGCGCTGAACGACGCCTTGTCCAAGCACAATATCGTCATCGATCACGTGACATCGGTGGCGGACGCATGGGAAGCCGCCAATGTCCATGCCTACGATGCGATCCTTCTGGACCGGCAGCTGACCGATGGAGAGGGCCTTCGCCTCATTCCCCGGCTGAGGGCCGGGAACATCGACGCCCCGATCATCGTGCTCACCGCCCACAACGACCACGAAGGCCGCATCCGCGGCCTCGACCTCGGCGCCGACGACTACGTGGGAAAACCGTTTGTCGTCGAGGAGCTGGTCGCGCGTCTGCGGGCGGTGCTCCGCCGGCAACCGCTCCTGTCGCCGGATATCATCTCTGCCGGCCGCCTGTCGTTCGAGGTGTCCCGCATGGAACCCTCGATCGACGGCAAGCCCTTGATCCTGCCGCGCCGCGAACTCCTGGTGCTGGCCGCCTTGATGAAGCGGGTCGGCCGGACCGTGGCGCGCGATGCGCTGGCCGGCGCGGTGTACAGCTTCGACGCGGAGATCCAGTCGAATGCCCTGGATTCCCATGTCTCGCGTCTGAGAAAGAAGCTGTTCGACCTGGATGCCGGCGTCGCCATCCACACCATCCGCGGCGTCGGCTATCTTCTGAAGGCAGCCGAATGACGGCCCGCAGCCTGCGATGGCGGATCGTCTGGCCCCTGCTGGCCGTCCTGGCACTGGTCATGATCGCGGTCACGGTGGGGCTGTTCTTCCATCTGATGACCCTGTTCACCAGCAGCCGCTCGGTGGACGAATCCGTCCTGCCGCATATCGCCGAATCCATTCAAAGGGATGCCGCCGGGCGGCTGCGCCTATCACCGTCCCCGGAGCTCGAGAGGTTCCAGGAGGAAAGTCCCGGCCTGTGGTTTGTCGTTCTCTCCCAGGACGACCGGGACGTTCGATATGGCCAGGTGCCGGACGATCTGAAGCCGATCGCGGCCCGGCTCGGCAGCATCCTGGACGGTGATATCCGCGCCGCGGACGGCTCTCCCCTGACGTCTCTGATCGCGCGGCTGCCGTCGCCGGCCGGGAAGGTGCGGATCATGTATGGCGGCCGGCTGCAGACGGAATCGTTCGTGGCGCTGCTGATCGGCAGGATGCAGGTCATCTACCTGCCCTTCCTCGCCTTCACCCTGATCGCGGCGTTCGTGTCGGTGCCGATCCTGGTCAAGCGCGCCTTGGCCGGCGTGGACCGGATTACCGACATTGCCGCGAGCATCGACATCGACCGCCGCGGCCAGCGGCTTCCCCTCGAACACGTCCCCGCGGAGGTGCTTCCACTGGTCCAGGCCATCAACGCGGCGCTGGCGCGGCTGGATCACGGCTACACGCAGCAGAAGCGCTTCCTGGCCGATGCCGCTCATGAATTGCGAACGCCCATCGCCATCCTCCAGACCAATCTGGAAGCGATGCCGGACAGCCGGCAGCAGCGGAAGCTGCTGCACCATGTCGGGCGCCTGGCGAATACCGCGGAGGAGCTCCTCGACCTCCACCGCCTGGACAACGGCCCACAGCCGATGCGGGAGGTCGACCTGGTGCAGCTCTGCAAGGCCGTCGCCGGCGATCTGGCGCCCATCGCCATCGCGGCGGGGTATGAGCTGTCATTCTCGGCCGACCGCGATCGCATTTCCGTCCAGGGCGATGCCGGCGCGCTGGAGCGGGTGATCACCAACCTGGTCAGGAACGCGATCGAGCATGGTGGCGGACACGGCCTGATCCGGGTCGTCGCCTCCCACCCGAACGTCATTGACGTGAGCGACGACGGGCCGGGAATACCCCCGTCTCAGCAGGAGGAGGTTTTCGAGCCGTTCTACCGGGTCTCCCCAAGGCCCAGCGGCGCCGGCCTGGGATTGAACCTGGTCCGGCAGATCGTCCAGCGGCATGGCGGCCAAGTGTCCATGGTTCCAAGCGACCGCGGCGCGCATTTCCGCATCAGCCTCTGACCGCTGCCTGAGGACGTCGGCGCGAGAGCCCGGCTGAACCGGAGCCCTCAG